>Ga0102832_1000452_pt1 | contig 68024 bp, 59 predicted proteins | sample EBPBio282013_DNA_FD_88942 | JGI IMG/M metagenome (GOLD analysis project Ga0102832, IMG submission 88942) | Wastewater treatment Type I Accumulibacter community from EBPR Bioreactor in Madison, WI, USA - Reactor 2_5/28/2013_ DNA (Illumina Assembly) | ecosystem: Engineered > Bioreactor > EBPR >...
ACCACATGCCGCACGACGGCGCAAATCACTGGTGGCGATCCACCCGCCGCCAGGCACCTTGTTCAGCAGTCTCCTAGCCGGCCCCCAGGCAGGCCGCTGAAGAGGGCGTGCCGGCCGGGGCCGATCCCGGTGATCAGCGAGGCCAGCTCGGCCAGGCTCGCCGGTGTGGTCAGGTCGCCGAAGGTGGTCTCGCCCTCCCCCGGGACCGGGCGGGTGGGGTCTTCCTCGACGAGCAGGACCAGGTCGTTGTCGACGCCGCGGGCGCGCAGGCAGCGCAGGAATGCCGGCTCGAAGGTCATGATCTCCACCGGCGAGTCCGCGCCGAGCATCCCCGCGGCATCGAGGTCGGTGATCAGCCGGTCTGCCATCGGGTGGCCGATCGCTGCGAAGTGGGCCGGGGATTTCACCTCGAGTTTCAGCCCGACCGGGCGGGCCAGTTCGGCGGCCAGCCGGGAGCGGAGGGCGAGGATCTCAGGAAGGCTGGCCACGGCATACGCATCATCGTGCGCGGTGCTGCGCAGGCCGCGCAGCGGCTGACGGGCCAGCAACTGCCGCAGTTCGACGAGGGTGAAATCCTCGGCGAACCCACGCGACGCGCCGGGCCGGGTCTGCGGCCCGGAGCACGGTCAAGGCCTGCCCGCGTGCGCGCTCCCAGCGCTCGAATATCGTTGCGCCAGAATCTGATCGCTCGGCGCTCACCGCGGACTCCATGGCAGCGCCGACCGTGTCGCCGAGCCCGCCCCAGTCGACAGGGGTGCCGCGAATCGTGGCGATCACGGCCTCCTCGCACTGAGCCAGATGGAGCACCACGTCGGCCACACTCCAGCCCGCGCAGAGCGAGTCCGCCCCCCACTGCTCCTGCGTCAGGCCGGCAAGCAGCGCGGCGAGTTGGTCTTCTTCCGCCGCAAGGGCGTCAAGGATCTCCATCGCACGAGTCTGGCATCGCCGTGGAAGCAGATCGGCCCCACGCCGGGGAGCGGGGTCACTCCGGGGAGCAGGGGCCGATCAGGTGTCCATGGGTATGCGGTCGGTTCAGCGGGGCGCCATGTCCATCGTGCCGCCCTTGACCGGGGTGCCGGTGGCGCCGTGGTCATGCGGTGCGACCCGGGTGGCGACGGTCAGCGATGCCGAGTCCAGCCACGTCTGAGACCATTTGCCGGGCTCGGTGTACTGGCTGACGCCCACGTTGCCGAAGGTCAGCGCCGAGTCGAAACCCGACCACAGGTGAACGCCATTGATGTGGAAGTCGAGCGAATCGCCATAGGCCCACACCTCGAGCTTGTTGTAGCCGGACTTCGAGATGACCCCGGACACTGGCGTCCAGCCCTGGATCGCCGTCTGAGTGGCGTCGGCGTTGATCCGCCAGACCGAGTAGTACCCGTTGTTGCTGTATTGGAGCAAGTAGCTCGGCCGCCAGTAGCCCGATCCGTCGCGTGACGACGGATTGCCTCGGATGACGATGGCATTGGCCGCGACGCCGGTCGAGTTGCCCCACCGCTTCATCCGCACCGTGTAGTAGAAGTTGGTGTAGTTGTTGATGTGCTTGACCGATGTCCGCTTGCCCGCGATCCCGGTGTTGTAGAGGTTGCCCGGTTTCAGCACCCAGGTGCCGACGACGTTCTGCCAGCCCGCCTTGCTGCCGTTGAAGGTGCTGGTCCACCCGGCGCGCTGACCCGACTCGGGGGCCGCGGTCGCCGCGTCCGCCGTGACGAGCGATCCGGTCATAGCCGCCGCCAGGGCCGCGCTCGCAATGAACTTCCTGCGTTGCATCGTGATGCCTTCCTCCCTCGTGGCCGCCTCGGGATGTGCGACCTCCGTAGGCCAACAGAGGCGCCGATCGTGCTCGTGATACGTCGATCGGTGGAGCGCTTTCTGGACGTGCGGTCCGGGCCGCCCCGGGCGGGACTTAGGCTGGCCCCCGTGTCCAAGGTCCTCACTTCACTCCCCGTAGGCGAGCGCGTCGGCATCGCCTTCTCCGGCGGTCTCGACACCTCGGTGGCGGTGGCCTGGATGCGCGAGAAGGGCGCGATCCCCTGCACCTACACCGCCGACCTGGGTCAGTACGACGAGCCGGAGATCGACCAGATCCCCGGTCGCGCCGGCCAGTACGGCGCTGAACTCTCCCGGCTCGTCGACTGCACGAGCGCCCTTGTCGAGGAAGGACTGTCCGCGATCGCGTGCGGCGCCTTCCACATCCGCTCCGGCGGCAAGGCCTACTTCAACACCACCCCGATCGGCCGGGCCGTCACCGGAACCCTGCTCGTGCGCGCGATGCACGAGGACCAGGTCAGCATCTGGGGTGACGGGTCGACCTTCAAGGGCAACGACATCGAGCGCTTCTACCGCTACGGCCTGCTCGCCAACCCGGCCTTGCGGATCTACAAGCCGTGGCTGGACGCCGACTTCGTCGGTGAGCTCGGCGGGCGGCACGAGATGAGCGCCTGGCTCAGCCAGCGGGATCTGCCCTACCGCGACAGCCAGGAGAAGGCCTACTCCACCGACGCCAATATCTGGGGCGCCACGCACGAGGCCAAAACCCTTGAGCACCTTGACGTTTCGCTCGAGACCGTCGAGCCCATCATGGGTGTGCGCTTCTGGGACCCGGCCGTGTCGATCGCTACCGAGGATGTGTCGATCACCTTCGTCCAGGGCCGCCCCGTGGCGATCAACGGCGCCGATCTCGACCCGGTGGCGCTCGTGCGCCAAGCCAATGCCGTCGGCGGCCGGCACGGCCTGGGCATGTCCGATCAGATCGAGAACCGCATCATCGAGGCCAAGTCTCGCGGCGTCTACGAAGCCCCCGGCATGGCCCTGCTGCACATCGCCTACGAGCGTCTCCTGAACGCCGTTCACAACGAGGACACCGTCGCCAACTATCACGCCGAGGGCCGCCGCCTGGGCCGCCTGCTCTATGAAGGCCGCTGGCTCGACCCGCAATCGCTCATGCTGCGCGAGTCCCTCCAGCGATGGGTGGCGTCCGCGATCTCCGGCCAGGTCACCCTGCGCCTGCGCCGCGGCGACGACTACACGATCGTCGACACCCGCGGCGACAACTTCAGCTACCACCCCGACAAGCTCTCGATGGAGCGCGTCGAGGACGCCGCTTTCGGGCCGGTCGACCGCATCGGCCAGCTGACCATGCGCAATCTCGACATCGCCGACTCCCGCTCCAAACTTGAGCTGTATGCCGCGCAGGGCCAGCTCACCGGCGGTCAGCAGGTCCTCGTCGGCCAACTCGAGGCCGGCGGCGCGGCGCAGATCGCCAGCAACCCGGCGACCGACCCCTCCACCGACGACGCCCTCGACGCCGCGGCCATGGAGTTCGGCACCGACTGAGTTCGACGATGCCCCGGTCACACCGGACGGGGCATGCCGAAGCGCACGGGCACGCCGCTGGCATACAGCACACTCACCGGGGCCCCCGGGTCCACCGACAGGCCCGCCGCGGTGATCAGGGTCTCGTCCAGCTCGAGCAGTGAGGCCGTCTGCATCCGCCATGGCGGGTGCTCGTTGGGCACATAGAGGCTGCGTCCGACGCGACGCACGTGCAGGCCCCAACGGTCGGTGAGCCAGTGGGTCAGATCGTCGTCGGCGATCTCGTGGTGGGGTTCGACGGCCAGACGGCAGCGCCCAGGCGAGCCGCCGATCCGGCGGCTGCTGTGCCTCCAGACCCCGCCGGAGGTGCGCGTCATACGCATGCGCGCCCAGCGGTAGTTCAACCCCAGGCCCGGCCCACCATGACCGGAGCAAGGCGTGCCGCCTCCAGCGAGCAGAAGACGACTCCGCGCCGACCCTGGGCGTCGACGGAATACAGGCGGACGTTGATCTCCGGGAACCGGCCGAAGAAAGGCACACCGAAACCCGGTCCGACCCGATCCATCTCGAAGGCGATCAGGCCCGCATAGGTGACCCCTCCTCGGGTGTCGGGGGTCGTCCCGGGCGGCAACAGCGGCGCGACCAGGTGCGGAGCGACAGGCCAGTGCAGGATCGCCAGGTCGCGCCACCACTGAGTGAGCACGGCCCGGCGGACCGGCCTCGGGGTCGTCGGCGTGATCGGCTCGATCATGCCTCCATCATCTACCGCCCGGTGAACATCGAGGCCTTGAGCGGAGTGAACTTCAGGCTCTCGACCCGCATGGCGCCGCCCTCGGCCCACATCCCGATCCGGTTGCTTCCCGCGGAGGGGAAGACCTGGTCGGTGATGGCCGTCCGCCCGCCCTGGGCGAACAGTTCCACGGACGAGCGGTCGAGATAGACGCTCAGCGTGAGCTTGCCGCCGACCAGGGAGACCTGGGCGTCCTCGACCGAGGGGAAGGCCGGGTGGAACCCGACGTTCCCGCTGTCGGTCCGGTCGATGAAGAGGCGGCCCGTCGTGGTGTCGTAACCGATCACCGTCTTCTCCGAGCCATCAGCGGCAGCGTGCACGGTCAACCCGAAACGCTTCGCCGTCCCCGGCCGCAGGACGGCGTCGATGCGCGCCACACTTCCCCGCTTCGGGAGCAGGCGACTGCCCGAGACCGACTGGGCAGGAGCGGCATACGCCTGTCCGGTCAGATTCAAGGCTGCCGCCTGCGGGACGACCCGGGAGACGATCCGCGGGCCCCTGGGTGTCTGCGCCAGCCAGACGTGGCGCGGCAGCGACATTGCGCTGCGCCACGGGGAGGTCGGGATGTCGTTGGCGTAGTCCCAGTTGTTCATCCAGCCGATCATCACGCGCTTGCCGCCGGGCACGTCGTTCCACGAGACGGCGGCGTAGTAGTCCCGGCCCCAGTCGAGCCAGTCGTAGCTCTCGGCACGCGTCGCGGCCGGCTGCGCGCCGAACCGGAACTCGTCGGCGAGGATGTGTCCCCACCCGAACCGGTTGTTGTCGACGATCTCGAGGTATGCCGTGCGCCCGGCGTAGGGCCGCAGGTCGAAGGAGTGCCAGTCGAGATATTCACTGTTCGCACCCGTCGCGCTCGCCACCACCTTGCCGTCGACGACGAGGTTGACGGCCGTCTCGTCCGAGCGCGGGATCGCCGGGGTGTCACCCATGACGACGTGGTCGAGGGTCAGGTGACCCCAGCCGCCGGCGGCCTGGTCCCACACCCGCAGCTGCGCCTGCTGCCCGCGCAGGTCCGCGACGTCCCAGCTGCGCCAGTTCAGCGCGCCGCCCTCCGGGCCGGTGAGGCTGCGCACGACCTGGCCGCCCACGAGCAGCTGCACCTCGAGGCTGCCGTCGGTGCGGCGCCCGCCGCCGACGAGCATGCTCAGGTGGTCGGCCGTGATCTCGAAGGCGGGCGAGGTCAGCGATCCCAGGTTGTCGTCGCCGCGCGGGCCGCCCTCCCAGGTGTTGATCCGCTTGCGCCCGATGTAGTAATCGCCACCGGCAGTCGACGGATTGCGCCACGGCTCCGGCGAGAAGTCGCCGGTGGCCTGCCAGCCGGTGTCGGCGAGCGTGGTGCCGTCGGGGAACTCGAAGCCGTCCCACAGCAGGCTGCCCGCCGGCGGGTCGTTGCTGAGCTGAGTGCCGGCGACATGCGGGTGGTTGCCTCCTCCGACAAGGAAATTGAGGTATGCCGCGTCGACCGTAAACTCCGGTGAGCGCATCGTGCCGACCGGCCAGTCGTGATCGAGGAAGCCATTGACCAGACCCGATCCGACGAACCCGCTGACCGGGTTCTGCCCCGGCAGCGTGCCCGTGGCCGGGGCGTCGCCCCACGGCCCGTTCGCCCAGTTGCCCGGCTCGTTGGACACGGTCCAGTCACCATAGGTCCCGTCGTCGAAGCTCGCGAAGCTTGTGCCGGGCGGCAGCGTGTCCGCGCTGACCGTCGACTCCGAGACGAAACGCTCACCGTCGAAGTTGCCCACGAAGTACTGCCCGCCGCTGCCACCGGCCACGGAGCCGGGGTTGATGTTGACGACCATGACCCACTTGCGCGTCGTCGTCCCTTGGATCTGCAGCTGGAACAGGTCCGGGCATTCCCATTGCCCGCCAACGGCATTCGCCGGACCGAAGTCGCTCAGGTAGGTCCAGTTCTTCAAATCCCTCGACTTGTAGAGCAGGACCCGGTGTTCCTGGGCCTCGACCGCCGCCATCACCCAGTAGGTGCCCTTGGGTCCGCTGTAGCGGAAGACCTTCGGGTCGCGGAAGTTCGCCGAGTCCCGGTTGAGCACGGGGTTGCCGGCGTACTTGGTCCACGTCATACCGCCGTCGGTGCTGTAGGCGAGGGACTGCGCCTGCTTGCCGGCGAGCGTCGGGTGCTTGTCGGTGTAGGCGCTGGTGTAGATCGCGATCAGCGGCGGGTTCGTCGCCGTGCCGAAGCCGCTCGAGTTGGTCTTGTCGACGACCACCGAGCCGCTGAAGATGTCCTCCACGCTTTCCCCGGCGGCGTTCAGCGTCTGCGGGATGGCCAGCGGTTGCTCGCGCCAATGCACCAGGTCCGTCGAGGTCGCGTGCCCCCAACTCATGTTTCCCCACCGGTCACCACGCGGATTGTGTTGGAAGAAAAGGTGATACGTACCCTTGTAGTAGACGAGCCCGTTCGGGTCGTTCATCCAGTTGCGCGCCGGTGTGAAGTGGATCGCCGGGCGATAGGGCTCGTCGCCCACCGCACTCGGGAGCGCCTGAGCGCTCGTCGCCAGCAGGCCCAGCGTGGTGCCGGCGCCCACGAGGCCGGTGACAACCGGAAGGCGCAATCGTCGTCGTGACATGGTCGGGATCTCCTTGTAAGTCGTCGTCGTTGACCTCCCGAGGACGACTGGTCCAGCTCGGCCTGACAACGTTGTCATCTATTGCGGCGACCGAGGCGGATGAAGTCATCGGGATGCCGCGACGATAGACCTCGCCGCGCAGGACGAGGGAAGACCCGGCCCGGAAGAATCTCAGGATCCGGACACGCGCCTTCGCCGCTCACGCCGACCGGGCCGCGATTCGGCACCGAATCCGAGGTGGCCGCAGATTGTGGGCTCCGTACAAATAGGCTACGGGGTATGCCGCGTCGCGCCGCCCTGCCCGCGAAGACTCGCCGCGAGATCGCGGCGAACACCGCGAGCCTGGTTCGCGCGGCCGTGGCGGACATCGAGGCGCGCCACGGGTGGTATGCCGCGCTGTCGGCCCGCGACCGCGCGTCGGTTGCGCTCGTGGCCCACAGCGGGATCGAGAACTTTGTCGCCTGGCTCAGTGACGAGTCCACCGTTCAGGTCCCGGCGCAGGCCCTCTTCGACGCTGCCCCGCCGGAGTTGACCCGCTCGATCAGCCTCGCCCAGACCCTTGATCTGATCCGCTCCGTGGTCGACGTGGTCGAGGTCCAGGCGGCCGAACTCGTCGGCCCGGAGACAGCGCCCGCGTTGCTGGAAGCCATGCTGCGCTACAGCCGCGATGTGGCCTTCGGGGCCGCGCACATCTATGCCCGCGCCGCGGAGCAGCGCGGCGCGTGGGATGCCCGCCTCGAGGGGCTGGTCGTCGATGCGATCCTGCGCGGCGACGCCGACGACTCGATCCAGTCGCGGGCCGCGGCTCTCGGCTGGGGTGCCACCACCCGGGTCGCGGTCGTCGCCGGCGCCCAGCCGGAGGCCGACCACGCCGTCGCGACCGATCCCCCTCTGGTCCTCGACCGGCTGCACCGCGCCGCCGCCCGCAACCGTCTTCAGGTTCTCGCCGCTCTGCAGGGCGGGCGCCTCATCGTGCTCATCGGCGAGACCGCCGATGCGCTGCGTGATGCCGCCTTGCTCACCGACTGTTTCGGCCCTGGCCCGCTGGTGGTCGGCCCCACGGTGCCGCACCTGTTCGCGGCCGGCCGGTCCGCCCGGGCCGCGATCTCCGGGCAGGCGGCCGCGGCGGCCTGGCCGGACGCGCCCCGGCCGGCACCGGCCAGCGAACTGCTCGCCGAACGCGCGCTCATCGGCGACATGCCGGCCCGCAGCGCCCTGGTGACCCGCATCGTGCGGCCGCTGGCCGAGGCCGGCGGCGGCGAACTGCTCCGCACGGCCACGGCATACCTCGATGGCGGCCGCAATCTCGAGGCGACCGCCCGCGTCCTGTTCGTCCATCCCAACACCGTCCGCTATCGCCTCGGGCGCATCGCCGAACTGACCGGCTACGACCTCGGGGACCCGCACGACGCCGACACAGTCCACCTCGCCATTCGCCTGGGGCGCCTGGCCGAGGCCGGCATCAGCGGCACCGCCAGCGTGGCCCGATCCTGACCCGAATTGTAGGAATCCTCCAAAAAGCACTCGGTCTATTCCGTGACCTTTCGCCGCGCTTTTGACGGTCAAGTGCGGGACGGTTGGATGGTGCTTGCGATCGTCTGCCCCGGACAGGGCTCCCAGACCCCCGGCTTCCTGACGCCCTGGCTCGAGCTTCCCGGTCTGCGGGAGAACGCCGAGGAGTTCAGCGACGCCACGGGCATCGACGTCGTCGAGCACGGCACCGAATCCGACGAGGAGACGATCAAGGACACGGCGGTCGCCCAGCCGCTCATCGTCGCCGCCGGGCTGCTGACGTATGCCGCGCTGGCCGAGGCCGCGTCCGTCGCCGACGCCGGCAGCGCCGATCTGCTCGCCGGGCACTCGGTCGGTGAGATCACCGCCGCGGCGATTGCCGGGGCCCTGAGCGACGAGGAGGCGGCGCGCTTCGTCGCCATTCGCGCCAAAGGCATGGCGTCAGCCAGCGCGATCACTCCGACAGGCATGTCGGCCGTCCTCGGCGGCGACCCCGACGTGGTCCTCGCCGCTGTCGAGGCGCACGGGCTGACCCCCGCCAACAACAACGGCGCGGGGCAGATCGTCGCCGCCGGCACCCTGGAGCAGTTGGCAGCACTCGCGGAGGCTTTGCCGGCCAAGGCCCGCATCATCCCGCTCAAGGTGGCGGGCGCCTTCCACACCCAGCACATGGCCCCCGCGGTGGACGCCCTCGCGGCATACGCCGACCTGCTCACCCCGAGCGCTCCGCGGATCCCGATCCTGTCCAACGCCGACGGCGGCTCCCTCACCGACGGGCAGGAGATCCTCTCCCGCCTGGTCTCCCAGGTCACCAACCCGGTGCGCTGGGACCTGTGCATGCAGTCCATGCTCGACGCGGGCGTCACCGGCCTGATCGAACTGGCCCCTGCGGGCACGCTCGTGGGGTTGGCCAAGCGCGGCATGAAGGGCGTCGAGACGCTCGCCGTCAAGTCCCCCGACGACCTCGACGCCGCCGCCGCCATGATCCGCAACCACTCCACCACGACCGAAGGCACCGCCGAATGAGGCTGCGAAAGTCCCGCTCTCCCAAGGGAACCGGCAAGATCAAGGGCGCCACCGGGTCATCCGGCTCACGCATCACGGGCGTCGGCGGCTATCGGCCCGAGCGCGTCATACCCAACTCCGAGATCGTCGACGCGATCGACTCCTCCGACGAATGGATCCGCGAGCGCTCCGGCATCACCGAGCGCCGGTTCGCCCGTCCCGACGAGAGCGTCGTCGACATGGCCGAGGCCGCGAGCAAGGGCGCCATCGCGATGGCCGGCATCGACCAGTCCGACATCGACGCCGTCCTCGTCGCGACCGTGACCCATCCCTACCAAACCCCTGCTGCCGCACCGATTTTGGCCGATCGCTTCGATCTGCGGTGCGCGGCATTCGACATCTCGGCGGCGTGCGCGGGCTACTGTCACGGCATCTCGCTGGCTTCCGACATGGTCCGCGGCGGCAGCGCCAGTAATGTCCTCGTCGTCGGTGTCGAGAAGCTCTCCGACTTCACGGACATGACGGACCGCTCCACCGCCTTCATCTTCGGCGACGGCGCCGGCGCCGCCATCGTCAGCCGCAGCGACAAGACCAAGATCGGGCCGACCGTGTGGGGGTCGGAGGGCGACAGCTGGCAGACCATCATGCAGCGCGAGTCCTGGACCGAGTTCCGCGGCAACGACGAAAAGACCTGGCCGACAATTGGAATGGAGGGCCACAAGGTCTTCCGCTGGGCTGTCTGGGGCATGGCGCCCGTCGCGCAGAAAGCGATGGAAGCAGCCGGCGTCAAGGCCAGCGATCTCGACGCGTTCATCCCCCACCAGGCCAACATGCGCATCATCGACGCGATGATCAAGCAGCTGAAGCTGCCCGAGGACATCGTCGTCGCCCGCGACATCGCGACGACGGCGAACACCTCGGCGGCTTCCATCCCCCTCGCCACCGAGCGCATGTTGCGCGAGGGGCAGGTCCAAAGCGGCAGCCTCGCGCTGCAGATCGGTTTCGGCGCCGGCCTGGTCTATGCCGCACAGGTCGTCGAATTGCCTTAGGGCGCAACAAGTTCCCGGTGGTCCACGGGTCGATCGGGCCGAATCACATCCGACACAACAATCCGACACAAGGAGAAAACAATGGCTCAGACCGAGCAGGAGATCCTCGAGGGTCTCGCGAACATCGTCAACGAAGAGACCGGTGTGGACGTCGCCGACGTTCAGCTCGACAAGTCCTTCACCGACGACCTCGACATCGACTCGCTGTCGATGATGACGATCGTCGTCAACGCCGAGGAGGCCTTCGGCGTGCGCATCCCCGACGACGAGGTCAAGAACCTCTCCACCGTCGGCGACGCCGTCACCTTCATCAAGAACGCCCAGGCCTGACAGCCCCGTATGCCGTGCGCCCGCGACCGCGAGGGCGCACGGCATACGGCCCCCTCCCAGCACCCGCCCACAAGGAGAGTCCGCACATGAGCGCTGGATCCAGCGACACCAAGGTCGTCATCACCGGTTTGGGAGCTACCACTCCTCTCGGCGGCGACATGCCCACGACGTGGGAGGCGCTGCTCGCGGGGACCTCCGGGGCGCGCACCATCGAGGCGGACTGGGTGGCGAAGTATGAGTTGCCGGTGACCTTCGGCGCGCCCATCCACACCCCGGCCGACCAGGCGCTCACCAAGGTCGAGGTCCGCCGGCTCGACCCCAACGCCCAATACGCGATGATCGCCTCCCGCGAGGCCTGGCAGGACGCCGGCGCCCCGGAGGTCGACCCCGAGCGTCTCGGCGTCGCCATCGGCACCGGCATCGGCGGCGTCTGGACCCTCCTCGACCAGTGGGACAACCTGCGCGAGAAAGGGCCCCGCCGCGTTTTCCCGCTCGCCGTGCCCATGCTCATGCCCAACTCGGCCACCGGCAATGTCTCGCTCGACCTCGGTGCGCGAGCGGGGGCCCATACGATCGTCTCCGCCTGCGCGTCGGGCGCCGAGGCGATGGGTTTCGCCGCCGAGATGATCCGCTCCGGCCGCGCGGATGTCGTCGTCGCCGGCGGCACCGAGGGCGCGATGCACCCGTTGTGCTTCGCCGGATTCGCTGCGATGCAGGCGCTTTCGAAGCGCAACGACGACCCGGCTCACGCGTCGCGGCCGTATGACGTGGCCCGCGACGGCTTCGTCATGGGCGAGGGCGCGGGGATCATGGTCCTGGAGTCCGAGGCGCACGCGAAGGCCCGCGGTGCCCGGATCTACGCCGAGTTCGCCGGTCTCGGGATGAGCGCCGACTCCCACCACATCGCCGCTCCGGAGCCCGAGGGCGCCGGCGCCTCACGCGCGATGACCGAGGCGGTGCGCAATGCCGGCCTCGGCGCGTCCGACATCATCCACATCAACGCCCACGCCACCTCCACGCCGGTTGGTGACGTGGCCGAGGCGGCTGCAATCCGCCGCGCGTTCGGCGAGGCCGCAGACGGTATGCCGGTCAGCGCCACCAAGTCGATGACCGGTCACCTCCTCGGGGCGGCGGGCGCCCTCGAAGGCCTGTTCACCGTCCTCGCCGTGCACCACCGCGTCGCGCCGCCGACCATCAACATCGAGAACCTCGACCCCGAGGTCGACCTCGACGTCATACGCGACACCCCCCGCGAGTTGCCGGTCGGCGACATCGCCGCGCTCAACAACTCCTTCGGCTTCGGTGGCCACAACGTCGCCCTGGCCATCAAGAGCTATTCGTAACCGCCGCCGACCGACAGATTCGGGTGGCGAGACACCCGAAAGGGTGGCTTGCGCAAAGGGGTCTTGACCGGGGATGTTTGCCTTTCACTAACCTTCGGAGATGCCCCTCACGCGACCCGCATTCGCCCTGTCCGCCGCACTCTTTCTTGCCCTGACGGGAGTGGCGCACGCCGATCTGACGCCCATGGACGGTTACGGCACGACACGGATCGGCGGCGACGATCGCTACGACGTCGCGGCGAATGTCAGCGACACCTTCGCCGCGCCGCCTCAAGAGATCGTCTACGTCGTCTCGGGCGAGGTCTTTGCGGATGCGCTCGCCGCAGGGCCGATCGCGTACGCGGACAACGCCCCCATCTTGTTGACCGAAGGCGACGAACTGTCTGCAGCGGCCGAGGACCAACTGGTTCGGCTGTCGCCGGCACTCGTTCGTGTGGTCGGTGGCACGAGCACGATCCGCACGGCGGTTCTCAGGAGGATCGAGGAGGTCACCGGCGCCGAGGTGGAACGGGTAGCCGGCGTGGACCGCTACGACCTGGCCGCCGGCCTGCTCACGGAACGCGGCCCGGTGGACACGGTCTTCCTCGTGTCCGGTGAGGTCTTCTCCGACGCACTCTCCGCCGGGCCGGCCGCTGCCCTGGTCGATGGTGCGATCGCGCTGACTCGCGACGACGCTCTCCCCGAGGCCACCGCGGCGGCCCTGCTCGCGGCCGATCCCGCTCGCGTGATCGCGGTCGGCGGGCCGGTGACCATCAACAGTGAAGTCCTCTGGGAACTGGGAGACCTCTTGCCGGACGCCGACGTGAGCCGGATCCGGGGCGACAACAGGTACGACGTCTCGATCAATGTCGCCCAGGAGTTCTGGCAGTCCGGTGCCACCACCGCGTTCCTCGCATCCGGCGAGAAATACCCCGATGCCCTCTCCGGCACGCCCGCCGCCGGAGTCCACCGTGCTCCGATCTTGCTGACCAAGGCTGAGTGTCATCCGTACGAGACCGTGCGGGCCCTGACCAGCCTCAGCCCGGACCTGCGGGTCGTCCTCGGTGGCAAGTTGTCGGCGTCGGACGCCGAGAACAGCTGCGGCCCGAAGCCGAGCTACCCCTTCCCTCCGGGCGACCGAGACTGCCACGACTGGCCCACCCAGGAGGCGGTGCACGAATGGTTCGCGTATTGGTACCCGAAGGTCGGGGACATCTATGACCTCGATGGCAACAACGATGGCGAGGCGTGCGAGGTCTGGTGAGGCCTCATGTGAGAGGTAGCGACGCTATGTGACGTCGCTACTCTCACATGACGAAGCAGGGACTGGCTAGCCGACCTTGTGCAGCCACCGGACGGGGGCGCCTTCGCCGGCATATCGGAAGATCTCGAGTTCTTCGTCCCAGGCAGTGCCGAGCAGTTCCTCGAGCATGTCGGTCACGGCCTCGTTGCTGCCTTGGGCATAGAGGATGACCTCTTTGAGGCGTTGCTCGTTGACCATGGTGTCGCCATTGGGCGCCATCCAGCCGTGGTGCAGGCCCAGGCTGGGGGTGTAGCTCCAGCGCGAACCGTTGGTGCCGGGGCTGGGCTCCTCGGTCACCTCGAAGCGGATGCCGGTGAAGGCTTTCAAGGCGCTCGTCAGCTTCGCCCCGGTGCCGGCCGAACCGGTCCACGAGATCTCCGTGCGCTTCAGGCCGTACTGGGCGCCCTGCTCGGTCCAATCGAGCAGGACGCGGCCCCCGAGCACTGCTTCGAGAGCCCAGGTCAGGTGCGGGCACAGCGCGGCAGGGGTCGAGTGAATGAACACGACCCCGCGCGTGGCACCACGAATCGGTGCATACGACATCCCTGGACCTCCTGGCTTGCGGGTGGACGTCTTCCCCAACGCCAACTTGCACACCACGAGTCACAGTGATCTCGTCACGTCACATTGTGCCCTATGACGCGTGCAGGCACCATATGCAGGCCGGGCCCAGCTTTCACGCAGGCGCGCCGGTCTCGGCTGCAAAGGTCAGCGAGCCGCGCCGCTCCGCGAATCGCCAGCCGTCCGAGGTCCGCACGAAGCGGTCGTGGAAGGAGCCGACGAATCGGCGCCTTGTGCGCCGTGTAGAGCACGAGCGCAGACTCCCCGCGCGCGGAGTCGCCGACTCGACGTCGATGACGACATTCGAGGTGACGTGCCGTGTGGTGCGCGCCGGCCGCGCCCGGAACGCCGCCAGGATTGCGTCCCGTCCCTCGATGAAGTCGTCCGGCGCGGTCGGCCGGGACATCCGGCCGTCCGCCGCGAAGAGCCGGGCCACGAGATCCCAGTCGGCCGCATCATTGCCGTTGGCGTAGCGCATGACCAGGGCGGCACAGTCGTGTTCGATGGCGCGCCGCTCGGCGGCGTCCACCCCGGAGGGGCCCGAGGCGCTCACAGCCGTGCTCCCGCGAGGTCCGCGCCCGCTCGCAATGCGTGCAGCTTCTTCAGCGTCACCCCGGGGTCGAGCTTGCCGTAGCCCGCGAAGGTCCCGAAACCGCAGTCCGTCGAGGCGATCACGCGCTCTTCCCCGACGATCGAGGCGAACCGCTCGATCCGCTGGGCGATCAACTCGGGGTGCTCGATGTAGTTGGTGCACGTGTCGATGAGCCCCGGCGCGAGAACCTTCTCGTCGGGGATCGCCGCGTCACGCCATACGACCCACTCGTGCTCGTGGCGCGGGTTCGCCGACTCGAAGAGGATCGTCGCGGGGCGCGCCTTGAGGATCAGGCCGATGATCCGCTCCAGCGGTATGTCGCGGTCGTGCGGCCCCTCGTAGTCGCCCCAGCACACGTGCATCCGCATCTTCTCCGGCCGGATATTGCTGGTGGCCGCGTTGAGGGCCTCGACATTCGCCTCCGCGACGGCGAGGAACTCCTCGTCGCTGAGATCCTGGAAGCCGGTATGCCGCGCCATCGCCAGGTCGGGGCAGTCCAGTTGGAGGGTGAGGCCTTCGGCGACGATCGTCTCGTACTCGTGCCGCATCGCCTCGGCGAGGTCGACGACATACGCCTCGTGTGAGGGGTAGTAACGGTTGACCTGAAACGCCGAGATCACGCCTGGTGAGGCTGCGTTCATGAATCCGTCGGCCGGTGTCCGGCCGGCCTTGGCCAGTGCCGCCTTGAACCGGGTGACGTCTTCCTACATCGGCTTGTCGTCGACGAGTTCGACCTTGCCCACGCAGGAGGCGCGGACGAACTCCTGGTTGCCCATGATCGCGGACAGCTTCTTGCCGAGCCCGGGATGGGCGGCCAGGTCGGCCGCGGGCTTGCGGTCCACGTGACCGCCGAAGCCCGATAGCCGTTCGATCATGTAGGTGGAATAGCCGACCTTCCCCATCTCGCCGTCACTGACGATGTCGACGCCGCACTCGACTTGCTTGGCGACGGCGTCGTCGGTCGCGGCCGAGACCAGCCGATCGAACTCGGCCGCGTCATACGGCTGGCCGTTGTCTCGGGCGATAAGCAGCGGAGTGAGCTCCTCGCCGCCGGGGCATCGAACCGACCAGAGTGGTGCTGATGTGAGTCATGACGTCCTCTCGCCCGGAGCCGGTGTCAATGCCGGGTGCCGGCCAGCCCAGTGCGGCAGCCGAGAGGACCGGGTGACCCCGGCGCAGGGTGGGGCGTCAGGGGCTTGAACCCTGGACCGACGGATTATGAGTCCAAGTTTTCGAGGGCTTGTGCGGGAACTTGAGAGATTATGAGGGCTCTCAGGGCTCAAACGTAGGCGCGGACGGCCCGGATGTCCACTGCGGTGTCGGCACGAACAGGCACAAAAAGTGGCACAAAGAACGGGCCAGGCGTGGCGCTGCGTTTCGGCATCCGACCGCCACCGCGGCCGGCGATCGCCGGGATCTGCCGCATCAGTAGTGGTGTGGCACTACAACGTCGAGCGATGCCCTTCCCCGCCGGTTTCGAACCCGACCGGCATGCGAAGGCGCTCCCGGCAGCCCTGGCGAAGAAGGGGCACGGCGAGGGCTGGCGGATCGAGTCGATCGACCCGGACAAGAGGGTCATAAACATCGTCCGGGAGAGGACGGTCACCGAGGTCACCGAGGACGACACGGAACCGTCCGCGAAGCGGGTCAACCTGACCGGCGGGATGAAGCCGTCCGACGGCGACAAGGTGGCCGTCCGGATGGCCGACCAGTACCCCGGCTTCCACCTGGTCAAGTTCGAACCGTTCCTGAACCAGGCGACCCTGGCGAAGATGACCGACGACGAGGTCCGGGCGCGCGGCGCTATCGCGGTCGCCCTGTCGTGCAAACCGTGGGACGTTATGGTCCGCGCCCGCAGCGACGGCGGATACGACGTGAAGCTGCCGCATACGTACGTGCCGTCCAAGCACGACGACAAGCTCGAGGAGGCCGCCACCGTCATCGGCAAGTTCGGCTGGTACGTGACCGTCGACGCGAAGAGGTTGATCGCCCGGGTCGTGCCGTCCGAACCGCCGACCTTCCCGCCGATGATCCCCTACCCGATCAAGACCGTCACCAAAGGCCCGAAGCACCTGATGCCGATCGGGGTCCGCCTCGGCAAGGAAGGCAAGGACGGTCCGGTCGTGGCCGCCGACTTCGAGGCGTCGCCGCACCTGCAGCTGTCCGGAACCTCTGGCTCCGGAAAGTCGGTCCTGCTGAACGGGATGATCTTCAACCGGCTGATGAACGGTGCGGAACTGGTCATCGTGGACCTGCCGCACAAGGCCGTGGACTTCACGTGGGTCAAGCGGTTCGTCCGCCCCGGCGGCTGGGGATGCGACTCCCTGGAGGGCGCGGTCGCGGCGACCCAGATGGCGTACAACGAGGGGATGCGCCGCGCCGGCCTGCTGAAGGAGTACGACGTAGCGAAACTGACCGACCTGCCCGAGCACCTCCAGCCACCGGACCTGTTCATCCTGTTCGACGAGGTGACCGGGCTCATCCAGCTCGACCCGGTGCCAAAAGGCATCCCGAAGGACCACCCGCTGGTGATGAAGGCGAACGAGACGAACCTGCTGCGCCAGACCCTCTTGGACCTGATGAAGCGGATCAGCGCCGAGTTGCGGTTCGTCGGCCTCCGCATGGCGTTGTCGTCCCAGGTGGCGAACAGCACGACCGGCATTCCCCCGGCCCTCAAGACCAACCTGAATCTGAAGCTGCTTGCCGGATCCAACCCGACGAAAGCGAACCGGGGATTCGCCCTGCTCGACCCGACCAGGGTCCCGGAGGTCCCGGATAACATCAAGTCCGACGCGGCCGCGAACCGTGGGGTCGGTGTGTACGAGTTCGAAGGGCAGGAGCCGGGCGTCTACAAGGCGTATTTCGCCACGACGTCGGACTTCCAGAGGGCCCTGATGGACGCCGGCGTTCCGACGACGGACCGGCCCGCGCCGACGAAGTCGGAGATCGCCAAGTACACCCCGAGCCTGGACGAGTCCGGCGACGACGACGACGCCGATGTCGTGTTCGCAGGCGACCGGACGCCGTCCGGGAAACCGCTCGACCCGAGGTTCGGCCCGGTCGTCTCGCTCGACGAGAACGGGCGGCCTCTCAAGGGTGCCGCGGCTGCCGCGGCGGCCAGCAAGAAGCTCGCTGCCGTCCCGGCGGCCGGGCCACCGTGCCCGGACTGCGGGGAACCGATCACCGCGACCGGGGAGTGCGCATGTTGAGGGTCGTCCGGTCTCACCCCGGACTGCACGCGACTGTGGTGTTCCTAGTCCGGGAGTACCTGATCGAGCATCACCGCGGCGGCCTCCCGGCCGACCTGACCGACGAAGACCGGGACTACCTGTCCGGCCTGGCGCGCGACCTCGAGTCGGGTGCGGTCACCGGTTGGGTGTCGTTCGACGGCGGCCAGTACACAGGGACGGTCGTGCGCAGCGGTGACGGCGAGGTGGGCCGGCTGTGGGTGCGTCCCGCGTTCCGCCGCACCGGTTTCGCGTCCATGCTGCTCGATGCGGCGATGACGGAGCCGGGATGGTGGATGTCGGTGAGCCGGTCCAACGAACCGGCCCGGGCGCTGGTGTCGGGACGGAACGCTCTTGTCGCCGGGATCCACCCGGACGAACCGGAATACGACCGTTGGGTCGACAGCAAGGAGGTGGCGGCCGCATGATCCGTTTCGTGAACCGTGTCGATGATGCGTTGGCGTCCGATCTGTTCGTGACGATCCTTGCCGTACTCGGCCTGGGTTTGGCCGCGGCGCTCTGGACGATGGAGAACTGGTCCGGGATGTGCGTCGTCCTACTGATGTGCGTCGTCTTGTACGTCACTCACCTGGTCTCGAAAGCCTCTGTGCTGAAACGAGATTCGGTTCGGCAGCAATGACCTGTCAGGATTTCAGGACGGCCGTGGCCGCCGTCATCATGTGCAGCCCGGCGATCATCAGCGTCAGAAGGTAGCCGACGAGGAACGCGATCAGGGCGCCGAGCGGGCGGACAGCGACCGGGACGACGATTGCGACGACGACCAGGACCGCCAGGGTCGAGATCGCGACAACAGCCGTCCAGGAGGCGTGCAAACCCGCGTCGTCGAGAACGATCAGGGCGCGGCCGTTCGTCGCCAGGCGCGGGTCACGCCGAGCAGCGATCCGCTTGTCCGACAGAGACATCGCCGCCAGCGTTGACCCGCCGGCGAGGACGGTGACCATCGGCAGCAGGATCGCGGCAACCTCCGGGACCGTCGGCCGGGCGAACCAGGCGAGCACTCCGAGGATGAGCGCCGGGATCAGCAGGACGGACTGGCCGCGCCGGAACGTCCGGCCCGTGTATGCCGAGCCTTGCCGGGTGAACTGCTCGCGCGGGATCGCGAACATGCTTTCGCTGGGAAACACAAGACACCGCCCTCTCGATCTACGACCAATGAGGGCGGTGTCTCGGGGTAGTTACGCGCGGCGTAGGAACAGCGGGTTGCTGAACGCGATGACCTGGCGGTTCTTGATCAGTTCGAACCGGACGTAGCTGCCGGCCGGCTTGAAGTCGAGCACGGTGGTCTGCGGGGCAGCATCCAGCTTCGAGATCTCGTAGTGGCGGATCGGCGGCCGGCGCCGGAACTCCGACTTGTTCCGGTGGATCCCGTACTGGACCGCGCGCACCACCGTTCCAACGGGCGCGCCTTCGATCGTCAGCTTGACCGGCACCTTCGGCTCGGTCGTGTAGTACGTCGTACCGCCCATGGTCGCACCGTCGGCGCTCAGGTCGATCCGGCCGCCGAACCGGGTGAACATCGAGTTGAACGCGCGACCCCGGATCAGCTGCGGCGTGGCGACGGCAGGGTCCGGGCTGGCGGCGTAGATGTCGGTTGCGAACTGGTTGGTCTCCAGCTGGTAGGACCGCATGATCCCTTGATGGTTGTCCGTGGTCCCGTTCGCGTATATCCGGTAGCCGGCTGCCAGCATGATGTCCCACACTTCGAGGTGGGCTGCCAGGTCGACCCCACCGCGGATGTTGTAGCCGACCTCGAGGATGTCGCAACCGTACGCGCCGGATGCGAGCAGCTGCTTGGCGGTCTTGTCGATCTTCGCGCGGTACTCGGCGCCGGTCAGCAACGGACCGCGGAGCGCACCGAACATGTGGTTGTAGGACGCGGCACCGCCGTTCTCGCGGATCACGTTGACGCAGGAGCGGATGTACTCGGTCAGGTGCCGCCCGTGCGGACGCTGCCCGAACGCTCCCGGCCGGCCGGCGATCCAGTTCACGTGCAGGCCGTAGGACAGCTCGAGACCTTGTGCGAGGAAGATTTGTGGGTACTTCGAGGAGAGCCGGTCGATCAGGTCGCGCTGCAACGCCATCGCGCTGCCGAGGGTGAAGTCCCGGTCGATCCGCAGCCGCCGGAACGTGACGGTCGCGGTGCCCCGGTTGGACGACGCCCCGAACCAGATGCCGTACAGGCCGTTGTCGCGGGAGAGGTCGCCGAGGTCGGGGAACGCGCGGGCGAAGTCGTTCTCCGGCTCGAACGTGACCGTGTACCCTTCGGCCGATTCCGCGACGGGGATTGTGATGATGCCCTGCAGTCCGTTCCGGGTGACGCTGCGCGTGTCGGCGTCCGGGGAGAGGACGTACCGGAGGGTGTAGTTGCCTTCCGGACGGCCGTTGATCGCCGGCCGGTAGCTGAGCTTCATCCAGAACTCGCCGGTCTGGCCGCGCCTGGGGGTGTCCAGCGTCAGCGTCATCGTGGTGTTCGTGATGTTGGCGCGGTAGTTCCAGTTCGTCGCATCGCAGGAGGCGAACACCATCTGGTAACCGTTGGACGCTTCCTTGGCGGTGACCCGCAGACCGGTGCCGTTGAATTGGAAGCCGCCGGCCGCACCCGTGTTCCCGACCACATTGCTCAGGTAGGTGAGGGTGGGCCGGGTCATGTCCTCGACTTCGAGGAACGGTTTCGCATTCGAACCGGGGACTTCGGCGGCCATCCGGTGATCGTGGTCGGTGAACATGCACATGTCGAACCCGAGCTGGCGCAGCACGTGCGCGTGCGACTCCATCGACGCGAGGGTCTGGTTCGGCGCGTCCCAGGTGCGCAGCCCGCCGGCGCCTTCCCCGAACGAGGAGTGGATGTGCAGCGCGGCCCGGACCACTCCGGATGGGCTGGCGAATGCGGGCGCCGGTGCCAGGGAGGTGAACCCTGCTGCCGCGAACGGCGACACGCCGGCGGCCACCAGCAGGCTGCGCCGATTGAACCCGGTGTGCCCTTCCTCCGGCGCGTGCGCGTCGTTTCCTTCGCTGCTGCCGCAGCATCCGTCTGCAAGGTCTTCCCAGTTGAGGTCCATACCAGGATGTATGCGGCAGGTCGCCCGCCGCACGACATGAACGCAGCATCCGCCGCGGGACGTTCGCACCGGCGTCTCGTTGGCTCGCCCGGTGTCGGACAGCCCGGACCGCGAGCCGACACTGACGTACCGGCATCATCACGACCATGACCGGTGACCCATGGTGCACATTCACCGACACCTACCCGTGGCGTCGCTACTACGACGCTGACGGGCGGCTGCACCGGACCGATGGTCCCGCTTTGGACCTGATCCCGGGACTCGACCCGGAGGCCGTCGAGCTGCTGGACGAAGGTGCGTTCGAGTGGCGGATGCACGGCATCCGGCACCGTATCGACGGGCCGGCGATGATGGGGATTGACGGCTTCCGCCAGTGGCGGGTCAGCGGGAAGGTACACCGCCTTGACGGACCAGCAGTCGAGCTGGCGGACGGGACTCGCGAGTGGTGGGTCGACGGCAAGCAGCACCGTCTTGACGGGCCAGCAATCGAACGGCCGGACGGGACCCGCGAGTGGTGGGCCGGCGGGGAGAAGCACCGCCTTGACGGTCCAGCAGTCGAACGGCCGGACGGCTCCCGCGAGTGGTGGGTCGACGGCAAGCGGCACCGCCTTGACGGTCCAGCAATCGAGCTGGCGAACGGCTCACGCGAGTGGAAGGTCAACGGCAAGCGGCATCGCCTTGACGGTCCAGCAGTCGAACGGCCGGACGGCTCCCGCGAGTGGTGGGTCGACGGCAAGCGGCATCGTCTCGACGGGCCAGCAGTCGAGCTGGCGAACGGCTCACGCGAGTGGTGGGCCGACGGGAAGCAGCACCGCCTTGACGGGCCAGCAATCGAGCTGGCGAACGGAACCCGCGAGTGGTGGGCCGAGGACAAGCGGCATCGTCTTGACGGGCCAGCAGTCGAGCTGCCGGACGGGACTCGCGAGTGGTGGGTCGAGGACAAGCGGCATCGTCTTGATGGACCAGCGGCCGAGCTGGCCGGATGGGACTCGAGAGTGGTGGGCCGACGGCAAGCGGCATCGTCTTGACGGGCCAGCAGTCGAGGTTTCCTAGCGGTTTCGGATTGGCGCGCTGGCCCGGCATCGGCTGGCTGGCTGTCAGTGCGGCTACCGCCGGACCCAGAACGACGCCGCGGCTACCGCCGGGCGGTTGACGAAAAGCCGCCGTTTTCGCGTGTCGACATCGGCGTACCGGCATCATCACGACCATGACCGGTGACCCATGGTGCACATTCAGCGACACCTACCCGTGGCGTCGCTACTACGACGCTGACGGATTGCTGCACCGGACCGATGGCCCCGCTTTGGACCTGATCCCAGAAATCGACCCAGACGCTGTCGAACATCTGGACGAAGGCGCGTTCGAGTGGTTGGTCCACGGGGTTCAACACCGCACCGACGGGCCTGCCGTCATAGGGATGAACGGCTTCCGCCAGTGGTGGGTCAACGGGAAGATACACCGCCTTGATGGCCCGGCGATCGAGTGGACGGACGGAACCCGCGAATGGTGGGTCGGCGGGAAACGGCACCGCATTGGCGGTCCGGCGGTCGAGTCAGCAGACGGCTCCCGCGAGTGGTGGGTCGACGACAAGCGGCACCGTCTCGACGGGCCAGCAATCGAGTTGGCGGACGGCACCCGCGAGTGGTGGGTCGACGGAAGGTCGCACCGCATTGATGGCCCAGCAACCGAGCGGGCGGACGGCTTCCGCGAATGGCGGGTCAACGGCAAGCTGCATCGGGAGGACGGTCCGGCAATCGAGTTGGCGGACGGCACCCGCGAGTGGTGGGTCGACGGCGTCCGGCAGCACGGCTGGCGCCCCGACATCATGACGGCCCCGCCGTCGACCTGATTCCCGGGATCGACCCGGGTCCTGTCGGGCTTCTGGACACGGGCGGTCCGTCCGATTTGAAGTGCTCGACGACGTGCCGCACATATCAGCGGTATGAGCATCCCCTTGTCCATCGGTGCTGTGACGGCACGCGAACAGTCCCGCCGGCGCGACGGAAAGTTCGGCACCCAGCAGCACGGCGAGCAGACCGTCGACCTGGACCTGGCCGATAACGGAACGTGCTACGAGTGCGGCGGGGAGATGGTTGTCGACGCCGACACCCGCACCCACGTCTCGCACTCCGGGAACGAGTTCTATCCCGGACATGACGGGGTGCTCGAATCGGACCTGGTCGAGCTGGCCCCGGAAGACGTTGAGGCGCAACTGAGTTCCGACACCGCAGACGAGGCTGCCAGGCTGGCATTCGAAGAGCACTGGGTCGACTCGATCGAAGTCCCGGAGCGCGCACCCGGCCTGCCTGCCGAGCATCACGCTGCCGAGGCGACATGGACGGTCAGCCAGAGCGGTCTCGTCTACGACACCTCGATGGTCAACCGGACCGAGGAAGCGCTGGCCGCGCTGAACGCCGAGACGATGCGCCGCGCCGGCCCGGGTCTGTTGCGCACCCCGCTCGGGGCGTACTACGACGGCGATGCGACGGAACGGGAAGCCCAGGACTTCATCGACCGGTGCCGGGCCGAGGACAAGGCCATCGAGCTGATGAAGACAGGTGTCTCGCAGAAGAACCGGGACCGGTACCGGGACACCCCCGTCCACGACCGGCGCATGGTCCAGCCCGGCACGACGTCGCACCTCGGCGACGGAGTGTGGGGTTCGAGGTGCCAGCACTGCCTGAGCCTGCACGTCTCGCCGGCCGCCGGCTACAACACCAGCCTGCAGGACCACCTGCAGGATGCGCACGACCAGGACCCGCAGCCGTTGCTGCCGTCCCGGATCCGGATGACGACCGCGGCGAAGGTCCGCGAGGACGCTGCCCGGGACGACTCGATCGGGGTGCTGCACAAGCGGCTGTCCACTCCCGGTCACGGGATCAGCGCGCCCGGCCTGGCGTACGCCACGAACGGTGACGACGTGAGCGTCGACGAGCAGGACGGCGAGGTCGTCCGGTTGCGACGCGGGAAGGTCTCGTTCGAGGTGCCGAAGAAGATGGGCCGCGACCGTGGGGCGTACAACGACGCCGCCGTCGGCGACCGGTACACCGGCATCGGGAAGATGACGCTGACGGAGAAGTCGAAGGCGATCCGTCAGGACATCAAGGATGCGGTCGCGGTCGGGTGGCTGCCGAGCAACCTGACGTACTCGGTCAAGACCCGCAACGGGATGTCGATCGACGTCGACGTGGACGGCTGGAAGGACGCGGACCGGCACGACCCGCAGAAGGTCGAGCTGGCGAGGGCCGAACCGTCCTGGCGGCAACGAACCGAGTCGGCCGAGTTCTTCGACCTGCAGAACCGGATCGACGCGATCCGGAAACGCTACGGCCGGTTCGAGTCGGACTCGATGCGGGACTACTGGAACATGGACTACTACGGCGGCGTGCACATCCGCGACGAGGCTACGACGAAGTTCTGGGACGACGAGAAGGCGAAAGCGAAAGCACGCCGGGCGGAACTGGCCCGCCGCAAGGGCGCGTGATCTGCGCGCCGCAACTGAGCGGTTGACCGGCAAAGGGATGGTGTGAACCCTGTCGAGCTAGGTCTCTTTCTGCTGCCGCTGGCGATCACCGGATCCGCCGGGTACTGGCTGCGCTCTCGTCCTGCGGACGCCCGGCGCCGGTCCCGGATCGCGTTCCTGGCGATGCTGCTCGTCTTCCTCGTGGTGGGCGCGTACATGTCCACCGGATACGACGGGTACGGCTGGCTGGTGCTGGCCGCGGCGGCGGTTCCGTTCGTCGCGGAACGGCTCGCCCGTGAGGTCGCCCGCGAGCCGGAGGCCGTCGAGGTGAGGGCGGAGGAGGCGGAGGAGGCTGCGGAGGAGGACGAGAAGGACGACGCGCAATGATGGGTCGTACGCACGCGATGGCCGGCGCGGTCGCCGGTGTCGCGGTCCTGCCGGTGCTGGACCGCGTCGGTGTCGATGTCAATGGGTGGTCGCTCGTGGTGGCGACGGTCGCCGCGGCCGGTGGCGCGATGCTTCCGGACTTCGACCACCCGAACGCGACCGTCGCGCACACGCTCGGGCCGGTGACGAAGGCGGTCGCCCGGGTCGTCGGCACGGTCACCGGCGGTCACCGCAACGGCACCCATTCGATCCTCGGATGCCTGCTGTTAGCGGCAGTCACGTGGGCGGTCACGCTGGCCGGTCCGCTGGCGACCGGACTGTGGCTGGCGTTCCTGTTCGCGGTGGCGATGGCCGCGCTCGGCGTCCCAGTCACCACGAACCGGCGCTGGCACACGATCATCTGCCTGGCCGCCGCGGTCGTTCTCGTCCCGCTGGGCGTGCTCACGCATGTCCCGGTGGGCGCGCTGCCGTGGGCGGTCGGGCTCGGCGCGTTCGCGCACGTCGCCACGGACTCCCCCACGAAGCAGGGCGTCCCGCTGCTGTGGCCGGTCAGCCGGGCCCGGTTCAGGATTGCGAACGTCACCACCGGCGGCCCGTTCGACACCGGCCTGTACTGGGTGCTGACCCTCGTCCTGGTCGTGCAGGTCTCCATGCTCGCCGGCTGGATGGACTGGACGTTCCCGGACGTCGAGTGGCGCAACGTGATCGACCAGCTGCCCGTATGAGCTTCGGGATCGCGCTGACGGGCCACCGGCCGGCCAAGCTCGCCGGGTACCGGATGGACGACCCGTTCTACCGGCGCTTGCAGGACCGGCTCGAGGACGGTATCGAACGGGCGGTCGCCGTGCACGGGTCTGTGGTGTGCCATTCCGGGCTGGCGCTCGGCGCGGACACGGTGTGGTCTCGCGCCATCATCGCGGTCCGGGAGCGGCATCCGGGGAACCTCCAGTTCGTCGCCCACCTGCCCACCCGGTCGCAGGCATCGGTGTGGCCCAGCCAGGCGGACGTGGACTTCTGGCGGTACCAGGTGACGGTGGCCGACCGGGTGGTCGTGTACGGCGAGACGTACACGTACCGGATCATGCAGGCACGCAACGAAGGCATGATCGACGCGGCCGACCTGCTGGTCGCGGTGTGGGACGGCACGCCGGGCGGCACCCGGAACGCCATCACGTACGCGCGCGGCAAGTGCCGGGTCCTGGTCCTCGACCCGACACAGTTCCGTTCCCCGCGCACATCCAGGGCATGACGACGCAGTTCACCGAAGCCGATCATCCCCGCGGGCCGGGCGGGAAGTTCGCGGTCAAGCCGCAGCCGTCCCGGTGAGGGCTGTCAGAGCGACGGCGGCAGTGGACGCGATCGTGCGGAAGTGGAAGTTCATCGTTGTTGTCCCTGGGTGTGTTCGGGGGCGGGTCACGGCACGGGGATGCCGCACAGCTGCCGCTCCGCCTTGGTGTCGTGCAGAGCCAGTTCGGTCTGCGTGGTGTTGATGCAGTAGTTGACGGCCTTGCGCAGCGTCGGCTGGTCCCACGTGTTCCAGAAGTCCGCGTGGAAGTTGATGCCGGAGTTGGCCGGGTCGGCCAGCATCATGTCGGAGCTGAACGCAACGTCGGTGCCGTCGCCGCGGTAGTCCCACTGCCAGGTGAACCGCGCCTTCGGCACCTTCACGCCGAACCCGGCCGGGCACTTGCCCTTGACCGTGTAGGCCATCTGGTTGCTGGCGAACATCGGGTCGCCCGAGTAGTCCGCGGTATTGCCGAGCTGCTGATGGTCGTTCAGCCGACCAGACCAGCACGTCGGGAAGTGCACGATCGCGGTCAGGTTGACCTGCGGCTGGCTCGGGTTGCCGCCGGGGATCGTGTAGGCGGTCGAGCAGTCCGCGTCGCGCGGAGTGAAGAACTTGAACCCGTTCCGGGCCGCTTTGCTGCTGAAGTTGCCGCAGCTGAAGTTCACGGCGTTGATGTTCGCGTCGGCCTTCGTCTGCGCCATCGCGTTGCCTGAGATCATGCGCAGGTCGGCCGGGAACGGGTTGGTCTGCTTCTTGGGGTCGTTGACCTTGTCGTTCCAGGACTGGTAGTACATCTCGTACCGCAGGATCGGCACGTACTGGCCGGCGCGGGGCCCGGAGATGTACTTCAAGGTGGGCGCCCAGTAAGCCGCGGTGTCCTTGCTGAGGTTGCAGGTGGTGTCGGCGCCGAGCATGTCGTTGTAGTTCGCCAGCTCCGGGTTGTCCATGTTCAGCAGGCGGATGTTGCCGAAGAACTGGTGCTCGTGCATCGACGTCTTCTCGCCGCGGGAGGCGATCGGATCAACCTGGGCCGTGCCGACCGACCAGGCGTCGCCCAGTCCGGTGCGAGCGGACGCGCCGCCCGCACAGTGGACGTTCATGCGGGCCTGCGCGCGATCGGCTGTCGTGACAGCGACACCGGCCAGGGTGAGGAGTGAGAGGGCCCCCGCGGCTGTGCGGGTGACCTTGTGCGAGTTCATGTTCTGGTCATCCTTGGTTTCGTGTGCTCGGTGTCGTTACGTTCGATATGTGCGGTGAACGGTCGTGGACCTCTCACCCCTGACGAGGTGGCATGAAGCCGGTGCCTGGGCGTCGTTACGCGGATCCGCGAAGAATTTCGGGAAGTTTCTCCGGCCTCCCCCACACATGACGGGCATGTCGATCTCTGCCGCCTCGGCCGCCAACCGCGAGAATGCCCGCCGGGACGACGGTCTGTTCGGCGCGCAGACGGCAGCGAGGACGACATGCGACCCGGTTATGGGCGCAGTCCACTGTCGGGCCGGGCATGTTCCGGTTGCAGACCGTCCCGGTCAGCGCGCAGAACTACCGCGACGACATGGACGGGCTGCGCGCCAAGATCTGCGACGTCGCCAAGCTGCGCGATTGATCAGCCGGCCGGGACCGCTTCGACGATCACGTTGTCGCGGTAGTGCCGCCCGGCAGCGGTGCGGATGATCGGGCCACCGCACGTGACCAGGGCGAGCCGGCGCGGCCCAGTGGTCGCGTAGATCCAGTCCGGCAGGGCCTCCTTGGTGACGACGTGTAGCCCGGTGATCACCCATTCGGTGACGGCACAGTCCGGCCCGGTCACAGTGACGGTCATCCCTGGCCGGGACCGGGCGAGCGGGTAGAACGCGCCCGCCCCCTGATCCCATGCGTCGACATGCCCGGCGAGCAGGAACGTGCCGCCTTCGTCGGCCAGGTTGGTTCCGGACAGCGCCACCGCCACCGAAACGTCGTCGGGGACGGCGAGCCAGCCGTCGACGACCGGTGCCGAACTCCAGGGCGCGGCCACGTCCAGGTCGGGTACGGCCACCCGGCGTGCGCCGCCGGCCTGGTCGCAGGTGACGGCACGAGGTGTGGCGCGGCGGATCGCTTCGGCCGGGTCGGCGCTGAATGTCGCGGTCGGCAGCGGCGCGTCCGCCGGCTCACCCAGTCCGTTCCGGGCGCCGACGAACAGGACGATGCCGGCGGCGATCAACAGGATGCTGCAGACCACAGCCAGGCGGGTGACAACGGGGCGCACACCCCTCCTTTGCCGCAACCGCCGCAGGCGATGGTCACCTGCCGCATCGGTACTTGTAGCGAGGGGAACCGGGGCGCCGTCTCGGGGCGACTCGCGGCAAAGGAGGGATCGGGCGGAAACCCCGCCTCATCTCCCCCGGACTTCCGCCTGTTGCTCCGGGTACCCGACCAGAAAGTTCCTCACATGAAGCGCAAGCCCTCCCGGGCAGCCGTGGCCTTTTGCGCCATGGCAACCGCTGTTCTGCCGATCACGACCGGCATGGTCGTAGCGGCACCTGCGTACGCCGATGTCATCGTCGGCGCCATCACGAACGCGACCGTCGTCCAGACGACAGCCGCTCAGTTCACCAATGTCCGTATCAACCTCGACTGGCGGGTTCCGAACGGCACACAGGCCGGCGACACGTTCACCCTTACCCTCGGCCCGCCTTCGTTGTGGGATGGCATCGTCTCCTCCGGGTTCAACCTGGTCGACCCGGACACCGGTCAGGTTGTCGCTCGCGCGACCGTGTCCGGCCGGACGGTCACCTTCACGATGACGGCGTATGCCGAGAGTCACGCGAACGTCAACGGCTCCGCGTTCTTCTTCGCGAAGATCGCCCGGGACGCAGACCTCGGAAACAACCCGATCACGCTGACCACGGACGGCCCGGACTTCACCGACACGATCAATGTCACCGCCGGCCAGTCGGTCGGCGAGAACCAGAAGCAGGGTGGTATCGAGCCGGACGGCCCGGACGCCGACAACCTGCCCGACGGCATGGCATGGCGGATCGACACCTCGTTCGCCGAGCGCGCGCAGACGGTTCACATCGTCGACACCCCGGTCGCTCCGCTGACCATCGATTGCTCCAGCATCGAGGTGCGCCGCGGCACGCAGCCGACCGGTGGCACCATCGTCAACGGTGCGGTCACCTCCTGCACCCCGACCCGGCTCGTGGTCGACGTCCCGGTCACCGCCGGGCAGAAGGTGTCGGTCTTCGGACTGTCGCCGTTCCCTGCTGGCGCTCAGGCGGGCGACCGGTTCACGAACAACATGACGGTCACGATCGACGGCTCGCCGCACTCGGACAGCACGTTTGTCATCTACCCCGACCAGGGCGGCACCGGTGAGGGTGACCAGTGGGTCGAGGTCGGCAACTACGTGTGGGTCGACGCCGACCACGATGGCGTCCAGGACGGCAGCGAGCAGGGCATCCCGAACGTCGGCCTGACCATCACCCGCACCGACGGGCAGCCGGTCCGCGACTTCAATGGCAACCCGTACACGACGACGACCACGACGGACGCGAACGGCCTGTACACGTTCGATGAGTTGCAGGTTCTCCCGGCGGGCGTGCACTACGTCGTCGCGATCAACCAGGCGACCGTTCCGGACGGCTACCTGCCGACCCTTACCGGCCAGGGCACGACTGCGACCGACTCCTCCACGGGGTCTGCCGAGTCGACCGACCTGACCACGCTCGGCGACTCCGACATGACGCTTGACTTCGGGTTCTGGCAGCCGGCCCCGGACATCGACATCGAGAAGGCCGACGAGGCCGGTAACGATGCCGACACGCAGGGCGACGCTGTTGACCTCGGCTCCGCTCCGGGTGCGACCGGGATCGTCTACACGATCACGAACAACGGCACCGAAGACCTGACCCAGGTTGACGTGTCCGATGTCGTGCTCGCCAACGGCACGATCAGCAACCTCGACTGCACCTTCCCGGACGGCAGCCACGGCACGCTGTTCACCGGCACCTTCCGAGTCGACGCGTCCTTCACCTGCACCGCGGACCTCGCGGGCGTCGCCGTCGGCACGGACCACCAGAACCGCGGTTCGGTCACCGCCGAGGGTGTCGTCTCCGGCATCCCGGTCGACGACAGCGACGACTACTGGGCCAACGTCTCGGCGCCTGCTGAGGTCTCCGTCGGAGACTACGTGTGGATCGACGCGAACCACAACGGCGCCCAGGAGCCCGGCGAGGTCGGCATCGCAGGTGTCGAGCTTTCGGTCACCCGCAGCGACGGCCAGCCCGCGCTGAACGCGGACGGCACGACTCCGGGCGTCGCCACGACGAACGGTTCCGGGTTCTACCTGTTCGACGGTCTCGCGGTTCTCCCGGCCGGTGTGCACTACGTGGTCACGCTTGACGCGTCCACCGTCCCCGCTGGCTACTTCCCGACGCTCGAGAACGTCGGCCCGGCCGCCACGGACAGCTCGACCGGCTCCGAGGAATCGACCGACCTGACCACCGACGGCGCGTCCGACCTGACGCTCGACTTCGGGTTCTGGCAGCCGGCCCCGGACATCGACATCGAGAAGGCCGACGAGGCCGGTAACGATGCCGACGTGGTTGGCGACTCGGTCGACCTCGGCACCGCTCCGGGTGCGACGGGCATCGTCTACACGATCACGAACAACGGCACCGAAGACCTGACCCAGGTTGACGTGTCCGATGTCGTGCTCGCCAACGGCACCGTCTCCAACCTCGACTGCACCTTCCCGGACGGGTCGACGGGCACGCTGTTCACCGGCACGTTCGCGGTGGGTGCGTCCTTCACCTGCACCGCGGACCTCGCGGGCGTCGCCACTGGCGCGGACCACCAGAACCGCGGTTCGGTCACCGCCGAGGGTGTCGTCTCCGGCACCCCGGCCGAAGACAGCGACGACTACTTCGCGCACGTCTCGAACGCGCCGGTCGTCTCAGTCGGTGACTACGTCTGGTTCGACAAGGACCACGACGGCATCCAGGAGACCGGCGAGGTCGGCATCGAAGGTGTCGAGCTGTCGGTCAGCCGCAGCGACGGCCAGCCGGCGATGAACGCGGACGGCAGCGTCCCGGGTATCGCCACGACGGACGCGACCGGCCTGTACTCGTTCACCGGGCTCGAGGTTCTCCCGGCGGGCGTGCACTACGTGGTCACGCTCGACGCGTCCACCGTCCCGGCGGACTACCTGCCGACGGTCACCGGCGCGGGCACTCCGGCCACGGACTCCTCGACCGGTTCCGCCGAGTCGACCGACCTGACCACCGATGGTGCCTCCGACCTGACGCTCGACTTCGGGTTCTGGAAGGAAGACACCGTCATCGTCCAGGTCGACCAGTACGGCTGGGGCCCGGCGGTCGGCAAGAAGCCGTCTGTGAAGTACGGGCAGAAGATCGCCCGCATGGACAACGACGGCAAGCTGATGTTCGGCGAAGACTTTTGGGTCGGCGCGAAGTGGGTCAAGGAGTCCTTCCCGTACACGTCCAAGAAGTCGTACGTCTTCGAGGTCAAGGTCCCCGCAGGCTCGACGAACGCGCAGATCGCGCGGGCGGCCAGCCGTATCGCCGTCAGCAAGGGCTTCGCTCCGTTCAAGACGACCGCGAAGCTCGGCGACAAGGTGAAGGCGTCCGGCAAGGTCACGGACTACTTCCAGCTCGGTAAGGGCGCGTACATCGGCAAGGTGTTCGGCCCGAACAACAACATCCCGCAGAAGTACCTCGGCCGCGGCTGACCAGCCACGGTGAGGGCGATTGCCTGATCACGGAAGGCCCCCTGGCGAACCTGCCAGGGGGCCTTCCCCGTTCGCCGCCAAACCGGGCTGCTTCGGCAAAGATCCGGCGTCACCCGACCCGCCGTTCCCTTATCGACTCGAGCCACTCGTGAGCCAGCTGGAAGGTAACGCCGGCGGGCAGTAATCACTTGCCGCATACGTAGGGGTGAAGCCACTACCCGACGGCAGGAACCCTGATGTCCCTTTTCGCCCCTTTGCGTCGCAGCCTGGTCGCTCTTCTCGCCGGTGTCGCCCTTGTCGTGGCACCGTCGACCGGGGCGCTGCTGTTCCCGACGCTCGCCGACGCGGCCGTGATCAACGGTGCGATCACGAACGTCGAGATCGTCGAGACGACGCAGGCGCAGTATCAGAACGTCCGGATCAACCTCGACTGGCGCGTGCCGGACGGGACGCAGGCCGGGGACACGTTCACGCTGACCCTCGGGCCGCCGGCGCTGTGGGACTCGATCGTCACGAACACCTTCAACCTGGTCGACCCGGCCACCGGCGAGGTGGTCGCGACTGCGACGATCCGCGGCCTGACCGTCACCTTCACGATGACGGCATACGCCGAAAGCCACATCAACGTCCGCGGGACGGCGTACCTGACGGCGAAGATCGCCCGAGACGCAGACCTCGGGAACAACACGGCCACGCTGACCACGGACGGCCCGGACTTCACCGACACGATCAACGTCACCGGCGGCCAGCCGATCGGGGAGAACCAGAAGCAGGGCGGTATCGAGCCGGACGGGCCGGACCCGGACAACTACCTCGACGGCATGGCGTGGCGGATCGACACCGAGTACGCCACCAGCAATCAGACGGTCCGCATCGTCGACACCCCGGTTGCCCCGCTGACCATCGACTGCTCCAGCATTGAGGTGCGCCGCGGCACGCAGGCCGCCGGCAACCCGATCGTCACCGGCGTCGTCACGTCCTGCACCCCGACCCGGCTCGTGGTCGACGTGCCCGTCACGACCGGACAGAAGGTCACGGTCTTCGGCCTGTCGCCGTTCCCGGCCGGGTTCCAGGACGGCGACCAGTTCACGAACCGGATGACGGTCACGATTAACGGTGCGACCGCGACCGACTCGACCACCGTCACCGTCCCAGAGGGCGGCGGCACCGGCACCGGCGACCAGTTCGTCGAGGTCGGCAACTACGTGTGGAACGACGCCGACCATGACGGTGTCCAGGACGCCGGCGAGACCGGTATCGGTGGTGTCGGCCTGACGATCAGCCGCACCGACGGGCAGCCGGTCCGCGACTACCTCGGCAACGCCTACGACACGACGACGACGTCCGCTGCGAACGGCAGCTACCTGTTCACCAACTTGGCGACACTGCCCGCCGGGGTCCACTACGTCGTCTCTGTTGGCGCCCCGCCGGCCGGGTTCTACCCGACGCTGACCGGGCAGGGCACGACTGCGACTGACTCCTCCACGGGGTCCGCCGAGTCGACCGACCTGACCACGCTCGGCGCCAACGACTTCACGCTCGACTTCGGCTTCTGGAACCCCGAACCGGCCATCACGATCACCAAGAGCGACATCAACGGGAACGCCGGTGACACCGAGGCGACCGCACCGAACCTCGGGTACACCCCGGCCAGCACCCGGCTGACCTTCACCGTGACGAACAGCGGGAACGAGCCGATCCGCGGCGTCACCATCACCGATGACGTGATCGCCGGCGGCGAGGTCACCGGCCTGACATGCACCTTCCCCGGCGGGTCGACCGGCACCACGTGGGCTGGACCGTTCGCGGTCGGCGCATCGTTCGGGTGCACCGCGAACCTGTCCGGTGTCAGCGACGCGACCGTCCACCACGACGTCGCCACCGCGACCGGAACCGGCACGACGTCCGGCGAGACCGTCGACGACACGAACGACTACTATGCAACCGCCGACCCGGAACCGGTCGTGTCCGTCGGCGATTACGTCTGGCACGACCTTGACAAGGACGGCGTCCAGGACGCGAACGAACCGGGCCTGGTCAACGTCACCGTCACCCTGACCGGCCCGACCGGGACCGTGATCGGGACGCAGACCACGGACGCCAACGGCGCCTACCTGTTCGCCGGGCTGGATGCCCTCCCCGCCGGGCAGCGCTACACCGTCACCGTGACCACGCCCGCGGGTTACGCCCCGACGATCGCCGGGGTCGGCAGCGACGCGACCGACTCCTCCACCGGATCCGCCGAGTCGAACGACCTGACGGCGGACGGCGACGCGGACCTCACCCTCGACTTCGGGTTCATCCAGCCGGAGGTGTCCGTCGGCGACTACGTGTGGCTGGACACCGACCATGACGGCATCCAGGACGCCGGCGAGAACGGCCTGGCCGGGGTCCGGCTGACGATCACCCGCAGCGACGGCCAGCCGGCCCGTAACGCCGACGGTTCCGTTCCTGCCGTGCAGACGACCGGGACGGACGGCTCGTACCTGTTCGAGGGCCTCGCGGCTCTCCCGGCAGGTGTCCACTATGTCGTGACGGTCGACCCGACCTCGGTTCCGGCGGGCCTGCTCCCGACGATCACCGGCGCCGGAACGGCGGCCACGGACAGCTCCGCCGGGTCCGCAGAGTCGGGGAACCTGACCACCGACGGCGACACGGACACCACGCTCGACTTCGGGTTCTGGGCGCCCGCGCCCGCGCTCGACGTCGAGAAGACCGACACGAACGGGAACGACGCGGACACCGCCGGCACGGCCGTGAACCTCGGGAACGCTCCCGGGTCGACCGGCGTCGAGATCACCGTCACGAACATCGGCAACGAGCCGTTGACGAACTTCGACGTCGCGGACGTGGTCGTCTCCAACGGCACCGTCACCGCGCTGACCTGCACCTGGCCGGACGGCACGACCGGCACGACCTGGGCCGGCGTTCTCGCCCCCGGAGCGTCCGTCGACTGCACCGCCACCGTGACCGGTGTGGCCGTGAGCGCGACCCCGCACCAGGACACCGTGACCGTCACCGCCGAGGGCGCGGCATCCGGCACCGGTGTCACCGACAGCGATGACTTCTTCGCCACCGTGACCGCGAACCCCGGCATCGACATCGAGAAGGTCGACGCCGCCGGGAACGACGCAGACACGCAGGCCGGTGCCGCCGACCTCGGGAACGCGCCCGGCTCGACCGTGGTCACGTACACAGTCACCAACAACGGCGACGAGCCCGTCACGGACGTCGTCGTCACCGACATCGTGAAGGCGAACGGCGACCTGACCGGCCTGTCGTGCACCTTCCCGGACGGAACGACCGGAGCAGTCTTCAACGGCACTCTCGCACCTGGCGCATCGTTCACCTGCACCGGCAACCTGGCGAACGTCGGCCCGGGCGCCGCGCACCAGAACACCGGGACGGTCTCCGCGGTTGGCACCATCAGCGGCACGACCGTCACCGACAGCGACGACTACTGGGCGACCGTGACCGCGGTTCCCGGCATCGACGTCGAAAAGGTCGACGCAGCCGGCAACGACGGCGACGACACGCCGGTCAACGTCGGCGCCGCCCCCGGCACGACCACGATCACGTTCCAGATCGCGAACACCGGCACCGAACCACTGCTGGACGTGCGCCTGACGGACGTCGTCGTCTCGAACGGTGACATCTCCGAGATCAGCTGCACCTGGCCGGGCGGATCGACCGGGACGACCTTCGCCGGACCGTTCGCCGTCGGCGCGACCGCGACCTGCACCGCGACCCTGACTGGGGTGGCCGCCGGCGAAGAGCACGTCGACATCGCCACCGTTACCGGCACCGGGCAGTTCACCGGCACCACAGCCACCGACGACGACGAGTATCACGCCGTATCAACGGGCACCCCGGACATCGACATCGAGAAGGCCGACGCCGCCGGGAACGACGCCGACACGGCAGCCACCGCGTCCGGCCTCGGGACCGCTCCCGGGTCGACCAGCATTAACTACGTCATCACGAACACCGGCACCGAACCGCTGACCGGCGTCAACGTGACCGACGTCGTGCACGCCAACGGTGACATCGCGAACCTAACCTGCACCTGGCCGGACGGAACGACCGGGGTGCTGTACTCAGGCCGGTTCGGCGTCGGTGAGCAGGTCAACTGCACCGCCACCCTGACCGGTGTCGCCCCCGGCGCCGCGCACCACAACACCGGCACCGTCACCGCGACCGGTGTCGCAACCGGCACGACCGTCACCGACAGCGACGACTACTTCGCGACCGTGACGGCCACCCCGGCGATCAGCATCACCAAGGACGACTTCAACGGCAACGCCGCCGACCTCGAAGCGAACGCCGTCAACCTCGGAGACGCCCCCGGGTCGGCCGAGATCGTGTACACGGTCATGAACACCGGCGACGAGCCGCTGACCGGCATCGCCGTCAGCGACATCGCGTCCGGCAGCGGCACCATCACCGACTTCGAATGTGTCTTCCCGGACGGGACGACCGGCACGCTCGGTGACACGTGGGCCGGGCAGCTGGCCGTTGGCGAGTCGTTCCAGTGCACCGCAACCCTGTCCGGCGTCGCGCCCGGCAACGTGCACAGCAACACCGGCACCGTCGCCGCGACCGGCGTGTACTCCGGCACCGCCGTCACCGACAGCAACAACTACTGGGCGTACGTCAACGACACCGCCCCGGCGATCGACATCGAGAAGGTCGACGCGGCCGGAAACGACGCCGACACGCAAGGCGACGCCGCCGACCTCGGTGACGCTCCCGCGACGACGACGCTGACGTACACGATCACGAACCGCGGCAACGAGACGCTCCGCGACATGGTCGTCACGGACCTGGTCGCCAGCAACGGGGACATCGCCGACATGACGTGCGAGTTCCCGGACGGATCCACCGGGACCACGTGGGCCGGGCCATTCAACGTCGGCGACACGATCACGTGCACGGCCACGCTGATGAGCGTCGGGTCCGGTGCGGCGCACCAGAACACCGGCACCGTGACCGCGACCGGCTACTGGTCCGGCACGCCGGTGACCGACAGCGACGATTACTGGGCCACCGCGGACGAACCGATCGTCTACACCCCGGACATCGACATCGAGAAGACCGACGTCGACGGGAACGACGCCGACACGCAGGCGACCGCCGCCGACCTCGGCGACGCACCCGCATCGACCGTCATCAACTACGTCATCACGAACACCGGCGACGAGCCGCTGACGGGCATCGCGGTCAGCGACGAGCTGCTCGCGAACGGCGAGATGACGTGGCTGACCTGCGTCTGGCCGGACGGAACGATCGCACAGGTCCCGGCGGACGCCCCGTTGTCGCTGACGTGGAACGGCACGCTCGAGGTCGGAGGCACATTCACATGCACCGCCAACCTCGTCAACGTGGCCGCCGCCACCGCCCACCATGATGTCGCTTCGGTCACCGCGACCGGGACGCTCAGCGGCGGTGCGGCCACCGACAGCGACGCCTACTGGGCGACCGCCGACACTCCGGTCATCGTCACCAACCCGGCGATCGACATCGAGAAGGTCGACGCAGCAGGAAACGACGCCGACACGCAAGGGTCCGCCGTTGACCTGGGCGACGCACCCGCGGGCACCCAGCTGACCTTCACGGTCACCAACACCGGCGACGAGGCACTACGGGACGTGGTCGTCTCCGACAAGGTGATCGCCGGCGGCGAAGTGACCAACCTGGTCTGCACCTTCCCGAACGGGGCCACCGGAACCACCTGGGCCGGGCTGTTCCAGCCGGGTGTCAGCTTCGGCTGCACCGCGACCCTCGCCAGCGTCCCGGATGACGTCATCCACCAGGACGTCGCCACCGTGACCGGTGTCGGGGTCGTCAACGGGTCCACCGTCACCGACAGCGACGCCTACTGGGCGACCGCCGACACTCCGGTCATCGTCACCAACCCGGCGATCGACATCGAGAAGGTCGACGCAGCAGGAAACGACGCCGACACGCAAGGGTCCGCCGTTGACCTGGGCGACGCACCCGCGGGCACCCAGCTGACCTTCACGGTCACCAACACCGGCGACGAGGCACTACGGGACGTGGTCGTCTCCGACAAGGTGATCGCCGGCGGCAAGGTCACCAACCTGGTCTGCACCTTCCCGAACGGGGCCACCGGAACCACCTGGGCCGGGCTGTTCCAGCCGGGTGTCAGCTTCGGCTGCACCGCGACCCTCGCCAGCGTCCCGGATGACGTCATCCACCAGGACGTCGCCACCGTGACCGGTGTCGGGGTCGTCAACGGGTCCACCGTCACCGACAGCGACGCCTACTGGGCGACCGCCGACACTCCGGTCATCGTCACCAACCCGGCGATCGACATCGAGAAGGTCGACGCAGCAGGAAACGACGCCGACACGCAAGGGTCCGCCGTTGACCTGGGCGACGCACCCGCGGGCACCCAGCTGACCTTCACGGTCACCAACACCGGCGACGAGGCACTACGGGACGTGGTCGTCTCCGACAAGGTGATCGCCGGCGGCAAGGTCACCAACCTGGTCTGCACCTTCCCGGACGGGACCAAGGGTGCGACGTGGGCCGGACCGTTCCTGCCCGGCGACACGTTCACCTGCACCGCGACCCTGACCGGGGTCAGCGATGACGTTGCCCACCATGACGTCGCGACGGTCACCGCGACCGGCAACGTCAACGGCGAGACCGTCACCGACAGCGACGCCTACTGGGCAACCGCCGACACTCCGGTCATCGTCACCAACCCGGCGATCGACATCGAGAAGGTCGACGCAGCCGGCAACGACGCCGACACGCAAGGGTCCGCCGTTGACCTCGGCGACGCACCCGCTGGCACCCAGCTGGCGTTCACGGTCACGAACGTCGGTGACGAGGCCCTGGGCGGCATCACGGTCTCCGACAAGGTGATCGCCGGCGGCGAAGTGACCAACCTGGTCTGCACCTTCCCAGACGAGACCAAGGGCGTGACGTGGGCCGGACCGTTCGATGTCGGTGTCAGCTTCGGCTGCACCGCGACCCTGACCGGGGTCAGCGATGACGTTGCCCACCATGACGTCGCAACGGTCACCGCGACCGGCAACGTCAACGGCGAGACCGTCACCGACAGCGACGCCTACTGGGCAACCGCCGACACTCCGGTCATCGTCACCAACCCGGCGATCGACATCGAGAAGGTCGACGCAGCTGGCAACGACGCCGACACGGACGACGACGCCGTCAGCCTCGGGGTGGCCCCCGGCGCCGCGCGGATCGCGTTCACCGTCACCAACACCGGCGATGAGCCCCTGCGCAACATCGAGGTCACCGACACGGTGATCGCCGGCGGCAAGGTCACCAACCTGGTCTGCACGTTCCCGGATAACAGCCAGGGCACGACGTGGGCCGGACCGTTCCAGGTCGGTGTCAGTTTCGGTTGCACCGCTGACCTGACCGGAGTCCTGCCCGGCGGCCCGCACCACGACGTCGCCACCGCCACGGGTATTGGAGTCGTCAACGGCGGCATCGTCACCGACACCGACGCCTACTGGGCGACCGCGGTCAACCCGCCGGCCGACCCGGTGCCGGGCATCGGGATCACGAAGGGCGACACCGCCGGGAACGCGGCCGACACCACGGACAGCGCCGTCGATCTGTACGCCACGAACGGGGCGACCGGTCTCGACATCGAGATCACGAACACCGGCGAGGAAGCGCTGATGAACGTCACCGTGACCGACGCCGTCGTCGAAGGCGGCACCGTCACCGGTCTCACGTGTGACTGGTCCGCGTACGGCGGCCCGACGTCCGGGGCCACGTTCGACGGCCCGTTCCCGAGCGGCGGCACTGTCAGCTGCACCGCTTCCCTGTCCGGTATCGGAGCCAGCGAGGATCACCACGACATCGCGACGGTCACCGGGGCCGGCCAGGTCACCGGGCAGGTCGTCAGCGATGACAACCCGTACTACGCCCTCAACAGCACCGAAGACGGTGGCGGCGACGGCGGGTTCGACACCGAAGACGGTGGTGGCGGCGGCGGGATCAACACTGGTCTGCCCGGCAACGGGATCGTCGCCGAACTGAGCTATCTCAGCATGGCGATGATCGCAGCCGGTGCGATCGGGCTCCTGATCATCGCTCGGCGTCGTCGGGTCGCCCGAGAGAGCTGACAGGAGGCTGAAAGCATCACGGGCCCGCATCCACCTCCCAGGGATGCGGGCCCGTGATGTCCAGCGAGAGATGCCGCCTCGAAGGAGGCCGGCGGCAAAGGGCAAGCATGAGCACGGAGCAAGGCCAAGCAGGTCCGCCGCAGTGGATGATCGACACGTTCAACGCAACCGTCCAGGCCCTCATGGAAGGGACCGCAACTGCCTGTGAGCACGTGGTCGCCGGTCGGACGAACCCCATCGTGGCCGTGGCATGGAAGCCGGGCATCGTCTCGTGCGTCGGCTGCGCCCAGCAGATGTTCTCCTGCGGCGATAAGGAGCGGTGCTGCGACTTCTGCGGGCTAGATGTTTCGGACGGCGAGCCGCTGATGAACATGCAGCTGCGTCACGGCGCCTTGTTCTTCGCCGCCGCGGTGTGCGTGCACTGCGCGCCGGACGATGTGCTCACCGCCGACCAGCGGGCATTCCGCGACCGATCCCGGGCCGGTGCGTGATGAACGATCCGATCGTGCAGGCAGCCCTCGACGTCCTCGAACGCACAGGAGCCGCATACAGCCCCGTCCATGACGGCCAGGCATCAACAGTCGCGTTCGCGGGACCGGGCGCCCAGCGCCCCGGGAAGACCGGCGGATCGGCTCAATACGCCCTCGCCGTCGAAGTCGCCGCCGCCGTCCTGGATGCCGCGGCGTCCGTCCGGGAGCAGACGACGACCTGGGACAACCACGGGCCGCAGTTCCTGCGCGGACGCGCCCGGCACGCGAGGCTGTCATGCCGGTGATCACCGCCATCCCAACGACATACAAGGGTGTGACGTTCGCGTCCCGGCTCGAGGCCGACTGGGTCAAGAACCTCGACGAGATGCGGATCGTGTGGCAGTACGAACCCGAAGGCGTGCGCCTGCCGGACGGGCAGCGGTACCTGTCCGATCTGTTCCTGCCTCGCATCAACTGCTGGCTCGAACCCAAGGGGCCCCATAACCACCGGATCGACAAGCCGGCAGCCCTCGCGGATGCTCTGTTGCACGCGCCCGGGTGCGAGGTCGGAAACCCGGAGGTCGCGTTCACTCGCCCGGCCGGCATCGCGGAAGCATCCTGCCCGTGCGGATACGGACCGGACTTCCCGTACATGCTTGTCGTCGTCGGACGGCCCGCAACCAACGGGAAGATGACGTTCGAGGCGACCATCGGCAGGTCCGGAAAGACCGCCCGGATCGCGATCATGGACTGCGACATCTGCAAGCAGAAGTCGTTCACCGACCTCAACGGCGCCCCGATCTGCCGGCGGTGCCGCCAGAACGCGTCCGGGTCGGCGTGCTACCCCAGCAAGTCCCTGCCGTTCGTGCGTGTCGCGGTCCCCGTCGGCGCCCGCCGCAAGAAAGCCGGAACGCGCCGGTGCAGACCGGCTGATGCGCCACGACAAGACCGTCCTCCGGCAAAGGGATGAGCTGCCAGAAAATGCGTTGCCGTGCACCGCAACCGACCCGGACCTGTTCCATCCGGACCCGAGCGACCCCGGTTTCATGAAACAGCTCTACGCGGCGCAGACCGTGTGCGGACCGTGTGACCGGAGCAGCACGTGCCTGAAGAACGGTGTCGCTTCCGGGTCCAGCGGTGTGTGGGGCGGCCAGTACCTCGAATACGGCCTGGTCGTGGACGATCCGGCCCATCGTCGCAACCTGTCGCTGCGAACCAGGCAACGCCGCAAGGCAGCCGCCTGAACGATCGCGCCGCGAAACCGGGGTCTGGCGGCAAAGGGATGGGCGAAGGGGAAACCGGGTGGCCGTTGTCGGAGTCGGACTCTACGATGGTCACCATGAGGAAGGAGTACGCGATGTCATCGCAACTGACGCATGAAGCCGATCTCGGCAATATGTGGCGTTGCGCGTTGCCGCGCCCCTTCCAGCCAGGATCCAAAGCCTGAGCTGCCTGGGGGACGCCCGGAAAATTCTTCCGGAAAACGCGTAACCAACCCCCGCCCCCGCACTCATTACGGGTGCACAACTAATGGGTGTAGCTCAGCTGGTAGAGCAGCGGTCTCCAAAACCGCGTGTCGAGGGTTCGAATCCTTCCACTCATGCGCAACAGAAGTGCCCCCACGGGCACCGGACGGCACACGGGTCAACAATGGCCCGGTAGGTCCAGGTTCGCCAAAACCTGGGCCGCTAGGCCACGACGGTCGGCTCTCGTAGCTGGTCGAGACGGACCTGTGTGATCACCGCACCGGGCTAACGGTCAAATGGCCGTGGGATCAGCACCTTCGACTTCGGGCGACCGGAGGCGAACTGAACAGTGGATTCAGTGTCCACACGAGACGCCGGGCAACCGGATGGATCGTGTGGTTACCCTGATCGTGGTCCGCGGCCATGCCGGTATCTCCTGCCGACTTGTTGCAGCGCAGAGCCGGTCTCCGGCGCGCGAACCATCGCTCGGGGTTCTTGCCGACCGGGCCGGATGCGTCTGGTCCGGTCGGCCACAGACTTCCCCCGACGATCGTGTCGGGGATGGCGCGGCGGCGCGAAACGTAATCCGGCCGAGCAGCAGGCGCAACCTACGCCCGCGGCCCGGACGGTCAGCTTGGGCGGGAGACAGGCTGTAAACAACCAGTCCCCGTCCCAGAGACCTGCTGGGTCAGCGTCAGGCACCGCCGTGCGAGGTCAAGCGCACTCGACTCCCGGGGTGAGAGGTCGCTCCGGGACCAGACTTCCGCCGATCGCGCCGGCGGCGGGGCAGCCGAATGATCAACGGTGGCCCCGAAGAGCGCTATCCGGTCGATGGGCCGGGATGCTCAGCACGACACGGTCATGCCCATGCCCAGGGTGCCCGCCGTGACACAGAACGGGCTGGCATGCGTGCTGGTACATGTTGGAGCGCACACCGAAGATGAGATGCCGAGCCGGGGTCATGCCTGGACGACGCACTATGACGGAGGACCGGCGGTTCGAGTCCGCTCACGCCGCAATGGGAGATTTTCCTTTCCGCCCGGGGCTCAGGGCGTCTCGTGTCTGTTGAGCAATTGGCTGGCTCGCCGCGCTGTAAACGCGGTCCGCAAGGCGTGGGGGTTCGAGTCCCTCCGGACACACTTTCGGGTTGTGGCGCAGCGGTAGCGCGCTCGGTCGGGGACCGAGAGGTCGTTGGTTCAAGTCCATCCAACCCGACAAGGCGGTCCTGGCTCCGCCGGTCCACGTGGTCAGTCTCTGCAAGCCGCCTCTTGTACCGAAAGTCAGGCCGTCCCCACGGCGACCCGCGTCGGCCTGAAACCGATAGCGGATTGCAGCGTCGTGGAGACGGTCATCTAGGTGTGGTGCAGCTTGGTAGCACGCTCGCTTTGGGAGCGAGAGGCCGCAGGTTCGACTCCTGTCACCTAGACGCAGCCGGGTTGGGCGTAGTGACCGCGATCTTCCGCTGCGCAAGCCCCGTCCTTCAGGGCGGGGTTAGCAGCGCCTGATGACGCCGCGTTGACGTCCGTGTTCGACAAAGGGTAGGTATGGCGGTCCGACGGCGGTTGTACCCGGATGCGGGGCAACTTGAGGTGACGGTGCGGCATTATGCTGATGCTCGCTTCGTGTGGAACCTTGCGTTGGAGCAGTGGTCGATGTGGCGGCGTGACAAGGCCGCTCGCGGGGTGTTCACCCCGAACAACGCTGCCCGGATGCGGCACCTTGGAACTCAAGACCCGGGCGGGAACCGGAATGCTCCGGCAGAACAGAAGGTGAGAGGGGACGGCTGCCAAAACCACGACCGGCTCGCGCGCGTGCCGCGAACCTTTGCCGCATAGCCACGGGGTGTGGCGCAGCTTGGTAGCGCGCTTCGTTCGGGACGAAGAGGCCGCAGGTTCAAATCCTGTCACCCCGACATATCGAAAAGTCAACTGCCGCAACGCATTTGGCTGATCGCGCGAGTGAAGCACATGGGGACTGTACCAGCTTCCCAAGCTGGGGGCAGCCGGTTCGAGGCCGGTCACTCGCTCCGATGACGGCGACTGCGAGAGCCAAGCGTCGCCGTCATCAATGAGCAACATCGTTGCGTTGCAACGACATTCGCGGAAAACCGCGGTCTAGGTCCAGCAGAGCAGTTCGGAGTGCTCGCCACCCTGTCACGGTGGAGATCGCGGGTTCAAGTCCCGTCTGGATCGCTTAGCGGCATGACGCATAACCCGGCGCGAGCCGGTGAAAGGCCAGGGCGACATCCCCGGCCACCCAACAATGGGCACCTCATGCACCTCCGCAGCCAGGGCGGCTCCCGCAACGGGGCCGAGACGGCGCGAGCGTTGAGCAACAGGCAGAGCCGATCGGTGAGCCTGGTTCGTGGTGCACGCACACCACGGATGCTCGTTGACGCGAGCGTCGCCGCTGGAACGGAAGACGGCACAAGTAGTCCGAGCCGCGCCACGGCAAGGGCGACCGTCACGACGGCAACAATGGACCGGCGGGTTCACGGGCAGGCCGGAGAGCGCAATTAGGTTGGCGCCGAAAGCGTTGTGGGCGTGGAGCATTCTGCGAGCCAAAAGCCTGCGGACCTTCACGGGGGAGCACGTCCATCTGTCGCCATCTGTTAGCTCAATGGCAGAGCATTCGTCTCAGGAACGGAAGGTGCCGGTTCAACCCCGGCGCGGATACCTCAAGCGAAAGTCTCCCCCCGTCGTGACGCGACAGCGTCCTAATCCTCTGGCCGGTAAGGGCAACGGAGGCACGGTCAAGCTCGCAAGGCGCGACCGTGTTCGTGTGGAAGTAGTGCAGCGCAGCGGCATGCAACCGTTGCGCGAATCGAAACCAGCGGAACAGCGCACGACGTCAGGAGTGGCCCGCCGAACGGGCTGGACGCGAACGGTCACGGCAGGGATGTCGTGGACAAGAGGGCAAGGTCACCAGCCGTACTCTCTCGAAGGACCGTTCACCGGGCCGCGTAGTCTCAGCGGCCCTCACGGGGCTATGGCGCAATTGGTAGCGCAGCTGCTTTGCAAGCAGAAGGTTCGGGGTTCGAGTCCCCGTAGCTCCACGCAGGGTCGCCGCCCTCCGGCCGGCCCGAAGCAACACGCCCCGGCTCGTGCAGGGTGTCGCGCAGTAGTAGCTCAGTTGGTAGAGCGCAACCTTGCCAAGGTTGAGGTCGCCGGTTCAAGGCCGGTCTACTGCTCCGTTCGGCATACACTGCCAGACCACGATGCGGGGTGGAGCAGTTCGGTAGCTCGCCAGGCTCATAATCTGGAGGCCGCGAGTTCAAATCCCGCCCCGCTACCACCGTCGGCGCACCGGCCCGTTCGGGCACGGTCGCGCCAGCGGATCTTTCCCGTATAGCTCAACTGGCAGAGCAGCCGGCTGTTAACCGGCAGGTTCCTGGTTCGAGTCCAGGTGCGGGAGCGTAAGTCCTTGCCGGACAAGCCCGTTCCGATATCGCGCGTCTGTGAGCGTGCGATTCGAAACCGGCGCGTCCGGCGCCTAGTCCGTCAGGTCACAGCCTGACGAGAGTTGCCCACAACGTGGTTCCCCGGTTCGAATCCGGGGTGCGCGGTGGCAGCTCGACCCTGCCGAGGGTTGCGGTGTACGGCGCGGGCCTCATAAGCCCGCAGCCCGGGGTTCGACTCCCTGACTCGGTACTGGACGGCGCGTGCCGACGCCCGCGTTGCGGTCTCGTGTATGCCATGACGACGATCAAACCGCCGGCGAAAAGCCCGTGCGGGTCCTGCCCGTACCGGTGCGACGTGCCGTCGGGCGTGTGGGACCAGGAGGAATACGACAAGCTGCCCGCCTACGACCGGGACACCATGTTCCAGCCAGCCGCGGTCTTCATGTGCCACCAGGTCAACGGGGCCGTGTGCTCCGGGTGGGTCGGGACGCACGACATGGACAACAGCCTCGCGCTGCGGATGGCCGCGGTCACCGGAGCCGCCGACGAGGGGACCATCGAGCAGATCCTCGACTACCGCAGCGACGTGCCGTTGTTCGCCACCGGGGCGGACGCCGCAGCGCACGGCAAGAAGAACATCGAGAACCCCGGGGCGGACGCCCAGCGGGCCATCGACAAGCTGGCCGCTCAGCGGGCACGCCGGACGGCCGCAACCGACGCACGGTAGGGGAGTTCGGTCGTCCCCGCTGGCCTCATAAGCCGGAGATCGCGAGTTCAAATCTCGCCCGTGCCACCACGGCCTCCCCGGAGGCTGCTTGGACTCGTAGCTCAGTTGGTAGAGCGCCACCTCGACACGGTGGAGGTCAGGGGTTCGACCCCCTTCGGGTCTACGCGGCGACTTCTGTCGCCCGCCGTCTGTGTCGGCCCGAGCAGACGGATTACAGACGAATCGTCTTGCGGTGCAACGGGGCTCCGGCTCCCACAGCACTATCGGGCCAACAATGCGGATGTAGCTCAGATGGTAGAGCGTCAGATTTCCAATCTGAATGTCGCCGGTTCGATGCCGGTCTTCCGCTCCGGGCCGAACACGCCCCGTCGCCGGCGGACGTCGTTACGGGGCAGCATGTCCGGCCTCCGTGTGGCCGCGCCAGCCCCGGTGCGCGTCCGTATCAAGCACGGCCAGGACTGTCCGGTCCTGGGCTAACCCGGGGCGGACTTTCCGGGCTGGTAGCTCAACTGGTAGAGCGCCTCGTTCGCAACGAGGAGGCAGAGGGTTCGACTCCCTTCCGGTCCACGGACGGTATGCGGCGGGACCCCTCTCGCCGGCCTGTTTCTCAGGTCGCGGTCGAACGCATGGCGCAGACACCCACGACGACGAGACCGGCGCGCCGAGGGTCATGGCCCGTCATCTTCGACCCGGGGTGTAGTTGCGACCCGGCCCGACGCGGACATCTGGAGGCATGCGGTCATGCGCTCCTTTCGCGCTTCGTAATATCGGGTACCCCGTAACGGTGCCGTGCGTGCGACCGACATCGTGCGGCACCACTAAGCCCCGCTAGCTCAACGGCAGAGCAGCCGCCTCTAAAGCGGATGGTTGTCGGTTCGAATCCGACGCCGGGCACGCTCGCTGCACGGGAAGTCCTTGCGGCACAAAGAGAAAGGCAAGTTCGATGACCTAGCTGCACAGCGACATCGAGTCGTCTCTCCGTCAAGCCCTGGCCGCACAGAATGCCGCGGCCGAATCGGAACGAGCGGCAAAGGAAGCAACCGCGGAAGCGAATCGCGCTCTGGCACAGTGGATTCGTTCCCGCCAGATCCTGATCCGTGCGATCTTGCGGAAGTACCAACTGACGCCGAGCGACGATCTGTTCTGGTGGGCCGATCCGCGGATCGAGTACCGGTACACCGGCCGAATCGAGTTCCGGTCCAAGGACGGACAGTGGAAGTCCATCGACCCGCGCTGGCTCGACACGAACGATCAGCGTTTGGCTCAGCGCGCACGCACGTTGATCCGGGAATACCTCGCGGAGAAAGCGCAGTCGGAGCGACATGGGCGCAAGATCGCCGCAGGCAAACTGCGCAAGCAGATCCGCGATCTTGAGCGAAAGCTGGCCGAGCTCGACGAACCCACCGACGCGGAGCGGCGCTGGACGAATATCGAGCGCCGTCGTCATCGAAGGAGCCCCGTCGCGCAGGCGGGCCGTGGACGGAGTGCGAAACCGTCCTCGACATCTGCGTCCCAATCGACAGGGTGACCATGTAACGGCTGCTCCCGTCCGAGAGATCAACAGACAGATCGGGGAGTCACGCAACGATGGGCCTTCAGTGCGAACGTTGCCAGTACGGACCGCTGGGAGAGAGTTCCGCGCCGGGGTGAGTCGCGCCACGCTCGGCACCTGGACGTGTGGCCCAGTTGGTAGGGCAGCTCCTTCACACGGAGAAGGTCGCAGGTTCGAGTCCTGCCATGTCCACGCGCGAGACGTCGGTGTGCCCCGCTGACGCGGGGTGACCCGCCCCGGCCAGGTGCAGCATCGGTCGTTGCCGCGACCGCACCGACGTCCCGTCAGACCGTGAACCACCCGCGATGCTCGGGCCACGGTCCTTGCCTCCGTAGCTCAGGTGGTCAGAGCTACCGACTCTTAATCGGCAGGTCGTAGGTTCGAATCCTACCGGGGGTACGTGAACGGCTTGTCCTGCAACAGGTTTCGCAGGATGGTCGATGGTGTTGTCCGCTGCCGCCCCTGTAGCTCAGTAGGTCAGAGCACCCGACTCATAATCGGCTGGTCGCAGGTTCAAGTCCTGCCGGGGGCACCCAACGCACAAGGCTCGAACCTTGGCCCGAGGAATCAAGGGCTGGGGTTCGGGCCTTGTCGGCGTTCTCTGCCCAGGTGAGCGCGTCGGCGTTGACCTCGGGGTCGAGCAGCATCTCGAAGGGCCGGTTGTTCTCGACGCGCAGTTCGTCGTCCTCCTCGATGTAGACCTTGGTGAAGAAGGCCTGGTTGCACAGGCGCCGGTTGGCGTCGTCGCAGCGGGCGTAGATGTCGGCGCAGTTCTCCAACAGGTTCAGGGCGTCGTCCAGGTGCGCGCGGGCGTCGGTGTACTCGCCGTGGTGGGCGTCGAGGCGGCGGTTCACCTGGTCGAGTTCTCCGGCGATGCGGTCTTGTTCCCGTTTGAGGACGGCGAGCGGGATCGCGTCGGCGTAGTGGGCCTGCATGAGCCGGTCTTGCTCGTGCTCCAGGCGGTCGCGGTTCGCGGTGAGCTGGGCGAGTTCGTCGGCTTCGGCGGACATCAGCCGGTCGAACTCGTGGTGCAGCATCCCGGCCAGAGCTTCGCGTCGGGCGGGGGTGAGTTGCACGCGCTGGTAGTAGTTCTCGATCAAGTGCTCGACGTCCTCGATGAGGATGGCCTGCCTCGTGCAGTCGGTCCGCTTGGAGTGCCGCCCTGAGCAGACGAAGTAGGGGTAGACGTTGCCGTGTCGGTTCTTCGCGTTTGACACGATGAGGCGGGACCCGCAGGCCCCGCAGTAGACGGTGCCTTTCAGGTAGTGGTCGTGCACCTGGGTTGCCTCGGATGCGCTCTTGTGCGCGGTGAGGACGGACTGCACCTGGTACCAGACCTCGGCCGGGACGAGCGGCTGGTGCGCACCCTTGTAGGCGACGCCGCGGTAGATCACGTCGCCCTTGTAGTACGGGTTCGTCAGCATTCGGTGTACCGAGGACACAGCGAGCGGTTTCGAGGGCCGCTTCGGGGTGGGAAGACTGACCAGCCCTCGCGACGTCAGCTCGTCGTGGATCTGGCTGACGGTCCAGTTCCCGGAGGCGTATGCCTTGTATGCCCACTCAATCAGCGGTGCCCGGTCGGGGTCGAGCTGCACCGTGCGAACTTCGCGGCCGAGCTCGTCGCGGGAACGGATGTTGAGGTAGCCGATCGGTGCCTTGCCGACCGTGCCGCCGGTGGCGGCTTTCTGCGTCATGCCCTTGATGACCTCGGTGGCGAGATTGCGGGAGTAGAACTCCGCGATCGTGGACATGATGCCGTGCAGCAGCATCCCGCTGGGGGTCTCGTCAATGTTCTCGGTCGCGGAGACGAGCATGACCCCGGCCTCCTGCAAGGCGAGGTGGATCGTTACGTCGTCGGCGCGGTTGCGGGCGAGCCGGTCGACCTTGTGGACGATGCAGTACGCGACACGGTTGCGCTTGACGTACTGGATCATCCGCATCAGCTCGGGCCGGTCGGCCTTGCGGGCGGACTCGCCCGCGTCGATGAACTCCTTCACGATGACCGCGCCGAGCTGTTCGGCCTTGCGGCGGTTGGCCTCGCGCTGGGCGGGAATGGAGAAGCCTTCATCGGTGCCGCCCTTCTCGGCTTGCTCCTTGGTGGAGACGCGCAGGTAGGACACCGCGAGTGCGGTGCCCTGGGGCGGTTCGATGAGACTGCGCACCGGGTCTGGAGTGCGCGCGGACGTGGTACTCATGGGGGCCTGCTCTCACGAAATCTCGGCCCTCGCGCTCGGGCTGAACGCCCGAGGGGTGCTGATCGTGAGAGGAAGCCCGAAAGCTCTAGGACTAGGCCGGAACGGCCACGTAAACGTTGCCCGCCGGAGCGGGGTTTGGGACCACAACACCACGTCGACGCGAGGCTTGCTTGTGCTCGATTCTACCCGGATGCCTGGTCGGCGACCATTGCCGGACGGTAGGTCTCCGGTATTGCGGCGGCGCGACGCTCGGCGCGCGATCGGCCGGTCTCCTGCAAGGTCAGCCGGATCAGAACCTCGGCGAGCTTGTGCAAGTCGGCGTCCTCGCGATGTACCGCGCGTACGGAGAATGAACGGTCCTCATAGCGGCGCCGGTCGGTCTTCTTGACGTAGGTGCCCATCAGTCGCGCAACTCCCCAGTGGCAGGGTCGAGGCCGGCGTAGAACTCGTCCTCGGCCTGCTTGCGGGCGGCGACGTCATCGAGGACGAACTGCACGAAGTCCTCGTCGCGGTTGGCGATGATCCGGTCCTCGACGGGCTCTGCCGGGTCCTCGCCGGGCCAGACGGTCTGCCGGGTGGGGCGGTCTCGGTCGAGGCGGGTGCCGCAGGCGGCGACCCAATCCCTGAGCCGCTGTCTGGCGTCGGCGAAGTCGCGGTGCCAGCCCAGCGGCGCGGAGGCGTTCTGCTCGCTGTCGTAGGCGGCCAGCCAGTGCAGGTGCAGGGCCGAGAGCTCCCAGACGAGCTCGGGGTGGCGGTGCCAGAACGGCGGCACCACCGATGCGGGCAGACCATATGTCGTGCGGAGCCAGTTGACCCACTTATTCAGCTCCAGCCACTCGGCCTCGGCTTCCTCGCTCGTCAGGAGGTTCCAGTTGATAGGGTGCGGCGGCTCGGGCAGCAACGACCCCTCGAACTCCTCGGGCGCCTCATCGAGGTCGGGCTCGTCACCCAGGTCCGGCGCGTCGCTGTCGTTCTCGTTCATCATGGTCACCGCCGGTCAGAGTCCGAGCGCCGGTGCGGCGTTGCGGGCCTCGCGGCGCGCCTCGGCATCGACGGACTGCCCCGCGGCTTCTCGCGTGACGGCGGGCTGGCGGCGGGTCCGCTTGACCTCGTAGCGGGTGCGGGCGAGGTCGTGGCCGAGCTTCTTCGCCACGAACTCCTCGGCTTTGACGACTTCGCCGTCCGGCGTGGTGTGGTCGTACTCGCGGACGTAGCCCTCTGCGACGAACTTGTCGCCCTTGGCGAGGCGGTCGTGCGCGCGTTCGGCGGTCTTCTTGAACGCGACGAGGTCGTGGAAGGTCGTCTCGGTCTGCGTGAACGACCCGTCCTCCTCACGGCGGTAGTGTTCCTGGCCGATCTTGACGTACAGGCGCGCGTCGCCGCGCTCGGTGTAGGTGAGCTGCGGGTCGGAGGCGATAAACCCGGAGAGGGATTCCTGCGTGTGGAGAGCCATCGGACTGTCCTCATTTCTGACATCGACGGGCGGCCCCACAGCCGGGGCCGCCCTTGTGTCAGGCAGGTGCGCCCGGCTCCTCCAGCGGACGGCGTTGCAGCAGCGCCTCGATGCCGGCCCGGTCGGCCCGCAGTTCCTTCGCATCCGGCCGGTCGAGCCAGGTCCGCATCCTCGTGACTATGGGCGGCGCGGAGCGCAGCAGCACGAGCGCAGTCCCGAACGGCAACGTCCTGATCGTGTCGGGCGGCATGATCGGGACGCGCCGGATGGAGCGTTGCGCGGAGCGGGAGCCGTGGTCTCCGACCGTGGTGGAGTCGGTCACCTCGTCGCGCTCGCCGATGAGCGTGGTCAGGTCGTGCAGGTCGCGGCTGTTGGAAGCGCCGCCGAGGATGATCTTGACGATGGAGGCGTCCCAGATCGCGCCGGCGGCGTTCTCCGACCATTTCTCCCGCGCCTGAGCGAGGCTTTGGAGTACGGGCATGGTCGTGATCCCGGTGCCGCCGCCTTCGGCCATGAGCGTGGGCAGTGACGGTAAGGGGGCGAGGTTGCCGACCTCATCGAGGGCGAGCAGCAAGGGCGGGTCGAGCCTCGCGCCGGGGCTTCCGGCGGCGATGCGGCGGGCGGCTTCCACGACGTCTTCCACGAACGCCGCCACCAACGCCGCGCTGTTGTTGGCGCCGGCGCCGGTCGCCAGCAGGTAGAGCGTTCCGCGGGCACGGAGAAAGGCTTCGGGGTCGAAGTTCTCGCCTTCGCGCGGCGACACGGCGTCGAGCACGCGCGGGTCCGCCAGGGCGGCGAGGGCGAGGGAGACGCCTTGCCAGATGGAGTCGCGGGTTCTCGGGTCGGAGTCGATCATCGCCTGTAGCGACTCCGCCCACCCGACAGCCGCTCGTGGGTTCGCTGTCAGGATCGCGACTGCGTCCGCGGCGGCGGATGGGTCGAGGGTCCACCGGAACAGTTCACCCGGTGGGCGACGGTCGAGGGCAGCGGCGTGGAGCAGGGCTTGGAGGGCGGTGCGGGTCTTGCCTTCCCAGAACCCGCCGCCTTCGACTCCGCCTGCGGACAGGCCGGTGCCGGCGGCGAGTCCGGTGGCGCGGATCATCGCGGTCAGCGGGTCCTCGCACCCGCGGATGGGTGACCATCTGAGGCCTGCGGGGATGCCTTCGGCGAGGTGCTGTGGGTCGAACACGGCGACCGGGCCGATGCGCTCGCGGGCGCGGAGAGTCGCGGTGAGGTTGTCCGGCCGGGTCGAGGTGGTGACGACTGCGCCGGGTGCGTCGAGGATGGTGTTGATGACGATGTGGGCGCCCTTCCCGGACCGGGGCGGGCCGATCAGCAGGATGCTGTCCTCCACCGATGCCCACACGCTCTTGCCGCGCGACTGGCCGATCCGGTAGCCGACGTCCTCCGGTGTCGGCTTGTGGAGCGAGGGTCGCAGGTGCCCGGCCCGGCGCAGCAGCGCGGTCTCGGAGGCGGCCTTGGTGACCTCGGTGCGGGTGGCGATACCGGGGATGCGGTAGGGGTCGTTCTTGACCTGTCGGCCGTGCTCGCGGAAGAACCGCCACCCCCAGCACCCTGCGCCAGCGGCGGCGAGGATGAGGACGGCGGCGGTGATCCAGTACGCCACGACGTTCAGACCGGGTGCGCCGAGCGCGGCCGCCGGGTCGCCGGGGTTGAGCAGCACGCCCAACCCGGCCTCGACTCCGCCGGCGGGTTGCCCGGTCCCGGTGATCCACGCGGCGACCGAGCCGGCGCCGCGGAGGATGGCGGCGAGGATCGCGGCGCCGATGAGGAGGCCGATGCCGAGGTTGCTCAGCTCGTCCCCGAGCGATCCCGTCGGCCTCGGGGTGGTCATTCGGGGTGCCCGATCGTGAGCGTCCCGGAGACGCGGCCGAGCAGGATCACCTCTCGGGTCGGGCTCACGGCGAGCTGGTCGGCGGTGAGCAGGCCGCGCATCGCGCCGTCCGGGGCGGCATCGCCGTGGGCGATGACGACGGCGATCGCCACGTCCTCGCCCGGCACGAACCCCTCGCCGTGGAGCGCCACGAGTTCGGGCGGAGCACTCGCGACCGGTGGCTCAGGTGCGGGGGCGGGTTTTGGTTCGGTGCGGCGGCGTCTGGTCGGAGTGATGATGTCGGTGAACGTGCTTCCGTCCGCTTCGCGCACCTCGACCCGCACCGGCGAGCGGCGCTGTTCGGTGAGCTGGTCGAGGACGGCGGCGAAGTCCTCTCGTCGCCACGGAGGCGCGAACGGCTCCGGCTCGAACGGCACGCCGTCGACGGTGACCGTCATGCGTCCGTCGTCGGTGATCGTGATGACCACGAGCGGGAGAACGACCGGCACAGCCTCGACCTCGTCACGGTGAACAGACGCGGGCATGATCGTGCGCTTATAGCGGGGCCGGGCCATCACGCCGCACCGCCCGCGGCGGGAACCGTCAGCGAGGCCGACGGTTCGTCATTCTCAACGGTGAACTTCCCGGTTTCTGCGATCATGCGGCTCGTGGTGTCGAAGGCGGCGAACTCGGCGGGGTGGAGTTGGTGCTGCACGACGAAGGAGCGGTCCTTGATGCGCCACAGCCCCTGCCCGGTCCCCAGGCCGGGAAGCAGCTTCTGCTCAGTGCCCGTGAGGCCGAGCGCTGTTGCGGTGGAGCCGAGCTGGTCGGCTTCCTGCCGGTAGACGATCCTGGTCTCCGCGTTCGCCAGCAGCGACGATGCGAGGGCGCGCATGGCGGAGCCCTGGTCGCCGACGTTGTCGAGGTCGGAGAGCTTGTGGAAGATCAGCATGTTCGCGATTCCGAAGTGCCGGGCGAGCCGCCACTGGGCGTCCATACGCCGCAGGAGGGACGGGTAGGCCATCAGGCGCCAGGCTTCGTCGTAGATCACCCAGCGTTGCCCGCCTGCCGGGTCGGACAGGGCCGACTCCATCCACGCCGACGAGCACGTCATCAGCACCGAGATCAAGGTGCTGTTCTCCGCGACCCGGGACAGGTCGAGGGACACCATTGGCAGGGACGGGTCGAACCTGACCGTGGACGGGCCGTCGAACAGTCCTTGGAGGTCGCCCGCGACGAGTCGGCGCAGGGCGTGGCCGACGAGCCGACCGTCTTCCGCGAGCCGTCCATCCGCGTCGTCGGCCGAGGTTGGGGTAAGGATGCGGTCGACGACCATCGGCAGGATCGGAACCTCCGCGCTCCGTACCGCGTCTTGGAGGGCGAGGTCGATCGCGGTGTGCTCCAACGGCGTCAGCGCCCGGTCCAGCACGGTCTCTGCGAGGGCGCCGATAAGGTCGCGGCGGCGGGAGGCGACCTGCATCGCCCACTCGCTGTCGGACACCGCGGATGGCCTATGGCCCTCATCGAGAGGGTTGAGGCGGTTGGAGAGGCCGTGGCCGAGGATGATTGCGCGTCCACCGACGGCTTCGGCGACGGCGGTGTGCTCGCCCTTCGGGTCGCCGGGGACGTAGACGCGTCGTCCGAACGGGAGCGAGCGCGTGTAGAGCGACTTTGCCAGGCTCGACTTGCCGGAGCCGACGATGCCGGCCAGGACGACGTTGGGGGCGGTGATGATCCCGCGCCGGTAGAGCACCCACGGGTCGTAGACGAACGACCCGCCGGAGTAGAGGTCCTGCCCGACGAAGATCCCCTCCGATCCGAGGCCGCCTTCGGCCAGGAACGGGTACTGCCCAGCCAACGTCGCACTCGTGTCCTGGTGCTTGGGGAGACGGAACCGGCCCGGCGTGCGCAACGCCGCAGGCCCCGGCTCGCCAGCGGCGGGCAGGTAGGTCGTCGCGCGCCGCTCGGCCTGCTCCGCCTCCCACAGGGCCTTCGCCTCGGCCTTCCGTGCCTTGCGGGCGGTGGTCTCGATTCGGGTCGCAGCCTGCCGGCGGTCCTTACGGGCCCGGCGTCGTTCGCCTTCGGGGCCGACGAGCACGGCCGTGTGCAGGCGGCCCTCGTCCTGCGCGGTCACAGCGCGAGCCCCCGGCCCTGCGCCGTGGCGGCACCGGGGCGTCGAGTGAACCAGTCGCCCGCGCCGCGCTCGCGGTTCGCCGCCTGGGTGTTCGCGCGTGCAGGCTGGTGTGCGACGCGCGCCGACGCCGCGGTCGACGCGGGCGCGGGAATCGGGGTGTCGATGCCGAGGAGTGCCGGGTCGGGCAGGGCGCCGTGCTCGCGCAGTAGCGAGACGTGGCCGAGGAACGGGTTGTAGGTGAGGGTGTAGACGTCTCGGGTCGCTACCTTGTCGAGGGCACCGGTCGGGGGCTCGTCGTAGACGTAGCCGTTCTCGAGCGCTGTCTGTACGGTCTCCTCGCCGTAGTCGAACCCGGCCAGGTGCTCGATCGCCGCGTCCGTGCCCTCCCGGTCGATGAGGTCCAGCACCTCGTAGGCCTCGGAGCCTTGGAGGAACACGACGCTGATCCACCGCACGCCCGCCGCCTCCCCAACGGTGGGCGCAGGGCCCTGCGGGCCGCGGTCGGCCAGCTCGGTCAGGGCGTCGGAGTTCTGCCGGGCGACGTCGGCGGTCCACTCATCGAACGGCCCCTCATACGCCGTGCCGTTGTCGGTGGCGTGTTGGTGCGCATCGCCTGCTGCGGTCAGGTAGGCGGCGAGGTCACGCAGCGCCCGCTCCGGTGAGACAGGCGCGCCGGCCCCGGTAAACAGATCCCGCCCTTGGATGCTCTGCCCGCTGTCCCGGTGCTCGATGAGGTAGGCGTAGCGCTGGTGCTGGCCCAGCGGCTCGTCCGGCCACACCGTCAGCGTGAGCGTCCCGGCCTGCACGCTCGTACGCCCCGCCCCCGCGTCTGCGGGGTCGGGTGCGGGGTGCCAGGCGATACGCCCGGAGTGCTGGGAGGCGGCGTCGAGCCGCCAGGCCACGGAGTCCAGGAGTGTGCCGGCCTGGTGCAGCTCGTCCGCGGCCGCGAGGGCCGAGGTCGCGCCGGTGGCCTGGTTCCCGGCGTCGTCGTGCGCGCGGGCACGGGGAGCGATATGGGCGGCGGCGAGCTGATCCAGTACCTGCCGCAGCGACCGGACTCCGGACAGCAGGTCACCGATCACTGGGTAGGTGTCGGCCGGGTCGGTGAACTGGCGGGTTGCGTGGGCCAGGCCCCGCAACGCGGCGGACGCCTCCGTGGCGTCCGCGACGGGGTTATCGAAGGTAGGCATGAGCGTTGTTCCTCACAGAAGCGTCGGATGGTTGGTGGGCAGGTGCGCCGGGTCAGACCGGCCGGCACAGCGGCAGCGCAGCGGCGGTGAAGGCCTGGGCTTGCTGGCCGACGAGGCGGCGGGTCTCGCAGGAGGCTTGGATCGCGGCCTGCTCGACCGCGGCGACCGCGGCGTCGAGCTCATCGACGGTCGGCGCGGAGACGGACACGAGGCCGGAGACGCGCAGGACGCCGTGCCCGGCGGTCAGGTCCGCCTCTTGCTGGAGGACGTCGTCCAGTTCGGCGCTGGTGGCGGCGTCTTCGATCTGCCCGATCTTGCGCCGCTGCGCCTGGTCGCTGATGAGTTCGGTCTTCTTCTTCCGCAGGTCCCGCGCGGCCTGATCGGCGCGCACCGGCGTGTAGTGCAGGGCGAGGGTGCGGAGGATGCCGTTGGACAGCACGAGCGGGGCAAGGAACCCTGGGTAGACCTGCGAGCGGGGCCACTCACTGATCCACAACACCGCATGGAACGCACTGTCCGACCGCAACCGATCCCACGTCTCGGTCACCGCTACCGGGCCCGCCGTCGCCAGATCCCGCCCGAGGTCGCCATGCCGTTCTAGCGCGGGAGCGGCGGCCGGGTCGTACGCCGAACGCAGGATGACGGCGACCTCGCCGGGCGTGAGCCACCCCGTCGAGGTGAGCTCCGCTGCGCGCAGCGCCGTCGTCAGCGTGGTCATCTCCTGCCGGAGCACCGCGGCGGCACCGCGCATCCCGCCACCGGAAGTCCTGATCTGCCGGCTCGCGGCCTTCATGTCCAGCGCCAGGCTGATCGTCGTGGCGTGGCGTTCCCCGGCGGGGCCGGCGCGCTCGATCAGCTCGGCGTAGGTGGTCGCGGCCCAGGACCCGTCGTCGGTGCCGTGCGTGCGCCACCACTCCGCCAACCCCGTTCCCGAGTCCGGCAGCGTCCGCTCCGACACCTGGATGCGGGCGATGCGCCCCGAACGGCAGGCCGCGGCGAGGACGCGCCCCCACCCGGAGACCCTGCGCTGCTGCTCACCGGGATCGAGGAGCACGAACGCCGGATGCGAGACGCCGAGGATCGCAGTCAGCGTCTGCGCGTGCGGGTCTTGGATCATCGCCGCCCCGGTCTCGGGGTCCTCCCATTCCCGCAACGGTGCCGCATCACCCGGAAGCGCGAGCGTCCCGGCAGGTCTCGGCTTGATGACGCGGCGCCGATAAATGAGCTGCCCCAGATACGTGCGGGCGATCCAGCGGGCCACGATGGGCACCCACTCGATCACCTTCCGCCCACCCGCGGGGATCACCGCGAGCAGTGCTGCGGTGGCCCATACCGGGGCGGTCCAGGCGAAGGCCAGGCCGCCGCCGAGGTAGAGCGAGAAGACGACTGTGAGCACGGCGATGCCGAGGACGATGAGTTGCGGCAGCGACAGGCCCAGCATGATCCCGCGCTTGGTGAGCCGGGAGAACTGCACCGCCGCCAACGGGTAGTCACTGTTCGCGTGCGTGTTCGTAGACATCGCAGGTCACCCCTTCCCGGTCGGCTTGGACGACGGCGGAGGTGGCGGGTCCGACCGGCGCCGAGGCGCGGGCGAGGACTCCGCCGAGCCGGTGGACGGCCCGGACGGCGGCGCCGAGGACGGAGCGGCCGGGGGCGGCGTCGACGGTGCGGGACGCTGCGGCGGGGTGCCTTGCGATGGTGGAACCAGCGGCGGGGATGCCTGCTCCGTGGCCGCGCCTGCCTGACTGTCGGCCGCTCCACCGACCGCATTGCCGGCCTTCGGGCCGGCGGTCGCCGCGCCCTTGACCACCGCACCGCCGACGACGACCGCAGCACCCACAGGGCCGGCGGCTGCACCAGCACCCGCAGCGCCCGCTGTCCCGGCCCCGGCACCAGCGGCGGTGCCAGCTCCCGCTCCTGCCCCTGTCGAGGAAGCGGCGGCTCCTGTGCCCGCTGTGCCGGCTCCCGCACTGGTGGGCGCCGCCGACGAGGAGGTAGGCGGCGGTGTTGGACTACCGCCTCCTCCGCCACCGTTCGAGGGTGCGCTGCCGGAGTCGGTGCTGCCGTCGAGTACCTTCTTGGCCGTGTCAGCCTTCGGCGCAGACGGCACTGGGACAGGCCGGTTCAGCGCCGACTTCGCCTCCTGCTCCGACGACATCGCGTGGTACATGTCGAACCCGACGAAGGACAGGAACTTGTACGTGATGTACGGGGCGAACGCCGCGATGAACATCAGCGCGACGCCGGCGATCGGGTCGGAGATGGATGCCAGGTCCGCCTCGATGGGGGCGGAGACCTGGCCGATGGCGACGAGGAAGATCACGACGAGGACGAGCTTGGAGAAGATGAGGGCGATGACGAAGGTCGCCCATTTGGCGAACCATCCCTTGGTCGCATCCCATGTCGCCCCGGCCAGGGCGACCGGCCCGAACACGATGGCGACCAGCAGCAGGGCTTTGCGGATGAGCAGCGAGAACCACACGATCGCCGCCGCGCTGATAGCGAGTCCGGCGAGGAAGATCGTCAGGATCGCGCCGACACCGGGAGCGGTGATGTTGATGGTGGCCAGGCCTGCGGCGAGGAGCCCGATCTGGGTCCCCATCCCTTCCATCGTGTTGCCGGTGGCCTGGACGATCCCGACCGCGAGCTGGTCGGTCACTTCCAGCAGCAACGCGGTCAGCGTGATGACCAGGAACGATCCGAGCACGCTCTTGGCGAGACCGAGGGCGGCACGGTTGAGGGCGGTCGGGTCGCGGTGGATGAGCCCGGTGATGAGCTGCAAGCAGAAGAACACGAGCATGATGAAGACAGCGACGCCGAACAGGACGTTGTAGACGCCGATGTACTCGGCGCTGGTGACGTCCACGAGGGTCGTGGTGTCGAAGACCCACCAGACCGCCTCGAACAGCCACGCGGCGGCACCGGCCATCGCTTGGGCGAGCCAGTCGAACGGGGCGGCGATCAGGGAGGCGGTGCCTTCGCCCACGGCGTCGCAGACGGAGGAGATGACTGGGACATCGCAGACGCTCACCGCAGCCACCCCCGCGGCCGGGAGTCATGTCGGGTGGTCATCACACGGCCTGCCCGACGCCCCAGAAGAAGTTGATCAGCGTCACCGCGGCACCGCAGATGATCGCCGCCCCGCAGCTCACGAGAACGCCGACCTTGCCCCTGCTCGCGAGGTGCGGGTTGGAGGAGTTGGCGCCGAAGCCCCACACGATCGCGCTGACGATGAGCGCGAGGACGGAGAGGATGAGGCCGACGGTCATGACGGCGCCGACGATGATGCGCAGTTGCTCGATGCCGGGAAGACCGGATGAGTTGGGGTCGATGTCGATCACGGGGTGCTCCTGACTATTGACGAGAAGGGGTTCTCGTCCGTCAGGTGCACCCCGCGATCCCAGCGGCGGCGGAGGTAGTCAGAGTTGGGTGCCGACGTCCAGCAGGAAGTTGAGCCACGCGACGCCGGCCCCGGCGAGAGCGGCGGCGCCGACCGCGACGAACAGACCCGTGCGAGCCTTGGTCGCCGCCTGATAGTTGCCGCTGGATGACGCGATCGCCCAGATGATGGCGCAGACGATGAGCATGAGCACGGCGGTGACGAGCACGAACATGAGCAGCGCGCCAACGATGGCGCGGAGGTCGGCGGCGCCGCCGACGCCGCCGAAGTCGGGGAACACATCCATGGTCATCGTCCTTCTCGGACGGTGATGTGCAGGTGGTCGTAGTGCCCGCCTGTGATGTCCGAGGGGTCGTGCATGCCCCCGCCGTTGTAGGGCCGCCAGCCCTCGTCGGCGCGAGCGAGCGACCAGATCTTGCCTTGCCAGATGAGATACTCGACTCCGAGGGCGGCGGCGTTGGCCTGCAGCCAGTTCGTCATCGCCCACCCCGTGTCGAGGGCGGCGCCGGTCGCGGCCGTTCCGATGGTGTTCCCGAAGGTCACATCGCACGCTCTGCCGAGCGGGTGTTCCGACGAGGTGCCGGGTCGCGGTGACCAGCAGGCCCAGCCGGAGTCGGGAAACGCGGCCCGGGTCTGTGTGAGCAGGTGCTCCATGCGGGCAGTGATCTGGCCGCCGCTCGTCGGATCGTCCCGAAGCTCGTCAGGATCGGTACCTGTGTACGGTGTTGGCGCGGCGATGTTCGGCCCCGGAGCGCAACCTGCGTTTGGTGCCGTGCTCGCGCCGGATTCAGCGGCGCCGTGGTCGGTGAGCCAGGCGTCGGAGTTCACCGGGTCGGCGTCTGCGCCGCCGGGGTGGATTTGCAGGTGCAGGTGAGGGCCGGTGGAGTGTCCCGAGGAGCCGACGTCTCCGATGCGCTGCCCGGCGGTCACGGTGTCGCCTTCTGCGACATGGATGCCGTGCGCCCACATGTGCACGTACATCGACGCGACCCGCTCGCCCCGGACGGTGTGCTCGATGACGATGACCCCGCCTCCTGCGTCGGTGTATCCGGCTCGCACGACGATGCCGTCCGCGACGGCGTAGATGGGGGTGCCGTCGGGGGCGGCGAAGTCGCTGCCTGCGTGGAAGCGGCGTTCGCCGGTGATCGGGTCGTTACGCCATCCGAACGGGCTCGTCCGCGCCCAGGTCCCCTCCGGCAGCGGGAACACGATGCGCGTCGTCTCGGGCACGACGGGCGTCTCGTCCCCGCCATCGTTGCCGGAGGACACGGGACGGGTCAGGGCGGTGAGGATCGCTTCGGCGACCGGCTGGTAGTTCTGATACCGGTCCGGGTAGGCGCTGACCTCGACGGCTTGGGCTGCTTCGCCGGGGTCGAGCTGCTGCCAGCCGGCGATGTCGAGCAGGCCCCGCGGCGATGGGTAGTTCGGGCCCGTGGGGCCACCGTAGAAGGCTCTCGCCTGGTAGCTGGGGTCCATGAGCTCCGCGACTGTGCCCCACCCGCTGACCGGGCGCATCTGAAACAGCCCGAGCGAGTCGTGATCCGAACCCTCGCCGTCGTTGGGGTACTCCGCCGACTCGGGATAGGCGCTCGTGTTGGCGAGCATCCGCAGGGTCGACTCGGTCAGCGCAGCCATCAGCGCGATCAGCACCCCTTCACGTCCGACGCCGGCTGTCTGCCCGCCGACCGTGATGATCGTCGCGGCGTGGGTGAGCTGTTGCCGGTTCAGCGTGACCGTCTCCCCGTTGCGGGTCGTCGCGGTCAGCGAGTCCGGGATCGGGCCGACCGCCAACGAGCCGGGCGTGCAGACGGCGGCGGTCGCAGGTGTTCCGCCGAGCGTGGCGACGCCCAGCAGGATCGTGGACGGCCCCAGGAGCAGCAAGGTGAGGGCGAGGAGCGCGAGCTTCTTCATCACGGCCTCGGCTCAGCGGAGAGGGTTGTCGAGCTGTGAGAGCCGCAGCACCTCACACAACCCCGACCCGGTGCCGCGACCGGGATTGGGCGGGGTGCAGACGAGGAACACAGTGAAGGAGACCGGGCGGGATGCCTCGACGGGGTCGGTGCCCCAGATGCCTTCCCGGTGCCGTGTCCCCGAGATGGTGTACGCGACCGCACCATCAGGTATCTGACCGGGGGCTGCCTGCTCGACGGCGGTCTCCCACGCCTCCGGGACGAACACCTCGTCGAGGGTCAGCCACTGCCGAGTCGCGTAGGTGCGCAGCTGCGCCCACGCATCGTTCGTCGGGATGTAGGCGCGGACGTCACCGACGAAGGCGTCGGCCTCGCTGCCGTGCGCGGCATCCGCGAGCACCTGCGCATAGTCCGATGGCATGTGCCCGGTCGTGGTGTCCCAGGTGAACAGCGCCTCAGCGACCGCTTGGGCGAACGCTTCCGGCCCAAGGTGCTGGTCCAGCGGCTCCAGCTCTGCGACCGAGGTCGGGGCCGGTGTCACGGGCGCGGCGGTGGAAGGTCGTTCGTTCGGCGTCGAGGCCGACGGGGCGGCGGGGCCGCGGACGAGGCCGTAGATGCCGACTCCGACGAGCAAGAGCAGAGCGAGGCCGCCAGCGGTGGCGGCGATCAGCAGGCGACGACGGCGACGGTCATCAGACGTGGCGGGGTCCATGAGCACGGGTCCTTCCCGGACGGCAACAACGGATGCGTGGTTGCCAGGAAGGTGCGCACCACCGCACCCGCCCCGCGGTTCAGGCGATGTGCTCGGCCCTGTCTTGCCGTGCCGCGCGTGCGGCGTCGGTGAACGCGATGGTCCCGGCGATGGTCTCCTCGAACCGTGCCCACTGTTCAGCGGTGAGGGCTGGGCCGACGTCGGCGGGGTCGTAGTGGGTCCACCATTCGGCCATGTCGTCCCAGGTGGCCAGGAACGCGGTCAGCGGGAACGGCACCGGCTCCCCGGTGTTCACCGCCGTCAGCGCGGGCCGCGCTGGCTTCTTCTCCCCGGAGGCCTTGGCTGCTTTGACGCGGGCGAGCGCGGCCTTTGCCAGCTGCTCCAACTCCGCCGCCCTCGCCTCCTGCTCCGCCGCACGCACCGCATCCGCCTCGACCCGTGCTCGTTCGCGCACCTCGACGGACTGGGCGGGATCCGCGGCGAGCTGGTTGAGCTCCGCCAGCGACAGCTCGGCATTCACGCGCAGGTGCGAGGGATAGACGCTCCCACCTGCCTTGATCCGCTCGACCTCCTCTGCCGCACGCGCCCGTACCGGTTCCGGCTGCGACTCGTCCGCGGCCAGGTCCTCCAACCGGCCGATGCGCTCCAACGTCGTATAGGACGCGCGGCCAGTCACCATCCGCGCAGCCTGAGCGCGAGCCTTGCCTTGCTCGAACTGCGGTGGTGCCAAATTGGCACCACCGTCTTCTGCGTCGTCTGCGGTCGTCTGGAACCGGGTGGCCTCCTGGCGGCGGGCGGCGTCTTCGGCGAGCAGGGTCTTGAGTTCGCGGTAGAGGGCTGCGGCTTCGAGCTGGGTGAGCGGCTTGTGCAGGACGTTCTCGTCTTGTTCGGCGAGGAGTTGCCCGAGCCGGTCGGAGATCCCGGACCGTACCCAGACGTTGACGGTCTTGATGCCCAGGAGTTTCAGCGCCGCGAGGCGCCGCGCGCCGCAGATCAGGTGCCCGTCGAGGGTGATCGTGATGGGCTGCAAGAGCCCGTTGCGGCGGATCGACTCCACCAACGGGGCAAGGTCGCCGTGGTCTTGCCGGTGCCGGCGGCCGACGATGATGGAGTCGACCGCGCGCTCCAGCTCGATGTGGCCCGCCGGCACCGTGCTCATGACTCCTCGCCCCCTGCCAGGCGCGGGGCGGCGAGCCCGGCAGTGATCACGAGGTCGTCGTCGGTGAGGAGTGCGCGCAGGGGTTGGCCGATCAGGAGCCGCACGAGCAACCCGCGCCCAGCGTTCGTATGCGCGAGGGTCGGGTCGGGGGTGCCGAGCACGATCCGCAGCAGCGCCGTCCACGACGCACCCGGCAGGTCCAGGAGGGCGCGGGCCTGCCGGTCACGGCGCAGCACCTCGAACGCCGACGCCCGCGACGGCGACCCCGCCAACCTGGTGGTGATGTACTCGACCGCAGCCCGGGCTGTCGAGGGTTCCCAGCCGACCCACGAGAGGAACGCGATCGTGTCCTCGACGGCGGCGGTGACGTTCATCGCCCGCTCCCGCACCGGACGCTCATCGTCCGGGTCCTCGTCGGGGTCGGTGAAGGGGTCGAAGCAGAACGCGGGGTGGTAGTCGGGCAGGGGGTTCTCGCGGTCGCTGAATCGTTCGGCGTCGTGGAACACCGAATACTTCGGGCGACGGGCCTGATGCACGGAGCACAGCAGTCCGTTGCCGCGTTCCTCGGCGGTGCAGGTCACCTGCACCGCCCGCGTCACCACCGCCCACGGGTCATCCGCCCGCCGCGTCGCAGTTCCCCGCATCGCCTCGAACGCCGCCGAAGCCGCCTCCCACGGGTCGAGGCCGTGCTTGCGGGCGAGAGCGGCGTACTTGTTCGCGGCGTGCTCCATCAGCGCCGCCGCCTCCGGGTCACGCTGCCACGCCCCACGCCCCGCCTGATGGAGCCGATTCAGCAGGGCGCGCAGCGCCTCGGAGTCCTCGAAACGATTCCGCCTGTCACGGTCTGATGCAGTCTGCATGGGAGCACCTCCTGACAGGCAGGTGCGCACACGCTCCCCAGCAGGCGCGCTCAGACGTTGGCTGGGGGCGTGCATGGCGGTTACCCGAGCCCGATCCCGGAGCGCGACACCCATGAGAACCGCTCCCCGCCACCACGACCGAACGCGGTCACCGGCGGCAGCTTCCGTGCCCGCTCGCTCACGAACCGCGCACCCGACCGTGCCCCGTCACGGGTCGCCCGATACGCCTGACCAGGTACCCGGCGGGCGCGGCGGGCGAGCTCGGCCTGAAAATCGATACCCCGCCCCACTATCCGCGCCGAACGCGACGCCATCAGATCAGTCGGACGCACCCACTCCACACCAGCACGCGCTCTCGTCGCCGCGTCCTTCGCCGTCGAGTCTTTGGCCAGTGACGGGTCGCGGTGCCGGGCCAGCGCCGACGCCTCGCTTTCACGCGGCGTCTCCTCAGCACGGTCATGGTCTCGCTCGTGCAGCGCCGTAGCGGTGGGCTCGACGTACGTGTGCTGGTCGTCGTTCATGGCGTCTCCTGTTCGTCACGGGTGGTGAGTTCGGGGCGTGCGAACCAGCGGCCCACGGTGGAGGGGTGCACGCCGAGGTGCCGGGCGATCGCTTTGTTCGACCAGCCCTCCTCATCTCGCAACCGCCCCGCCACCTCCCGCGCGGGCGTCTGCTCCGACCCCGGTGTGGGAATAACGGCCTGCAGCTCGGACAGACCGCTCTCCGGCGTCGGCTCGTCCTCGTCGGCGAGATGTGGCTTGGCGGCCTCGGAGGCCGGTCGGGTGAGGATGACGGTGAGGTGCGTGATCGCAAGCAGCACCAGCGGCGGCACCGCCGCCACCGACGCCGCCAGCACCCCGGGCACATCGGCATCGGCGGCGACGACGGCATGGATCGCGTTCGCCGTCACCGACACCAGCGCACCCGCAGCGAGCAGCACCCACGGATACCAAGCCGACCGCTGCCGAGCGAGCGCGACGACGGCAACGGTTGCGACGACGATGATCCCGTCCACGATCAGCGGCCACGCCCACGCCTGCCCCGCATCGATCCCGGAGCGGCGGGCAAGGTCCGCCAGAGCGGTGAAGGAGAGCCAGAACGCACCTGCAGCGATGAACACCGTCCCGGCGACCGCCGTCGCCACCGCCACCCGGCCACCCCGCGACCGCACAGGTGCCGGCGCCTGCGGGTTCATGAGAGCACCTGCCCTGCAAGACGCGGCACGCGCCGCAGATCATCGTCCCGTACCACGCTGGATGGTGCGGGTTGGACGTGGGTGGCGCGGTAGGCGGAGCGGATCGTCGTGACGACCTCCCGCGGCGGCAACCCGACCCGCTCACCCGCCGGGGCGAGCGCATCGACCATCTCCGGCAGAGACAACCCCGCCTCCGCGAGGCGGCAGGAGGCCCAGAACAGGCCACGGTTGCGTTCGCCCTCCGCGCGCATGCCCACCCAGTCGGCCAGCCGCTTCGCGTCCTCCGAACGAACAGGGCCCCGCGCCCGATGCACGACGGGCTCGGGACGCGGATCGAGGAAGTCCCGCAGCGCCGCCGCATCCACCGGGCGCGGCTCCCGGTTACCGTGCGCGGTGAGCGAGTACCCGGCCGGGCCGTGGACGGTCATGACGGCGGAGGGAGGGACGATGACGTACCCGCCGGTGCCACGGAAGTCGACACGTGCCGCGGCCGCCTGCCACGACGGCTGCGACCGGCCGGGGTCGGCCGGGTAGTAGAAATGCGCACCACCGGACGGCGTGCGCACCACCGCCACCCACCCCTCCACGAGCCCCGCCCGGCGGGCACGACCGAAGGCGTCGAACCCGTTCCCGTCCGGCTTGCGGTCCACATCCACGACATCGACCCCAGACGCGGTGCCGGTGGGGACGCCGATGTTCGCGGACGGCCAGCGATGCCACCACGCCACAACCTGCGCCAGGTCAACGCTCGCCTCATGGAACCCATGCCGGGTGAGCGGACGCTTCTCGCCCGGCACGCACGGGAACACCGGCACCCCCGCCGCCGCGAGCCGCGCGGCGGCTTGCGGAAGCGGGAGCCCGCTGAGGGAGGCAAGGACGCTGGCGACGCTCATCACAGCCCCCTCACCACGGCATCCGCCGCACGCGAGGAACGCGCTGGCTCGACCAGTGCCGGAACTGTTCGCTCCGCCCCGGCCCCTCGCGACGGGGTGGCGGACTCACGGGTCAGGCCGGGTGGGTCGCCCGTGCCGACCTGGACGGTGTCGAGGGCATCGAGGATCGCCCCGGCGGTCTTGCGGACGCGTTCACCGGTGGCCTGCACGACCTCGGCCGGGTCCTTGTCCTTGACCGTACCCGCCCACCCGGAGATATACGGGATCGTGTAGGCGGTGGTGTCCATGCCGTGCGCGGCACCGATCATCAGCGCCACCGACTCCGCCTCGACTTCACCGATCCCGCGATGCCCGGTCGCATCCGGGTTGTCGGGGCCGTGGAGCTTCACATGTGCGAGTTCGTGCGCGAGTGTCTTCACCTGCGCGGCGTCGTCCATGTTCGACCGCACCGCCACCGTGCGGTTCGTGTAGTCCGTGACACCGTTCGCGCCACGAATCTCCCGCTCATCCGCGACGCGCGTCACCGTGAACCCTTCGGCCTCCACCAAGGAGGCAAGCCCTGCCCACAGCCCGTCGGGCGCCTCGCCTTCCAGGAGCGTCGGGGCAGGGCGCTCGGGCACGGGATCACCGCTGGTCTGCGACACATCCCAGACGTAGGCGGGCTTCGCGCCGACCATCCGGGAACGCACCACCTCGCCGGGCTTCGGCTTCTCGAACCGGCCCAGCCGCCGCCACGACTCAGAATCAGCCGGATTACTCGACGCGAACCGACCCGTCACCGGCGCGAAGATCACATACCCCGCCTGACCCCGCTCCACCTGCCGACCCAGCGACTGCCACTGCTTATAGCCCGCGACATAGGACGGCTCCGGCGACGCGACACGACCCTGCTCGTAAGCATCGAGATGCTGGGCGAGGATCAGCAGCGTGTTGCGGAACGAGCGCGCCCGGAACCGAGCAGCGAACTCCAGCGCACGCTTCCAATCCTCACCCGACACAAGCAGGTCGACCGCAGCCGTCAACCGCTCATGGAGCTGTTCGAGCTTCGCGTCGCGCGTAGCCCGTGCCTCCTCGTCCGTCGCCACCTGTGACCTCCTCCCGGCAAGGCCAACGGCACAAGCCGGTGACCCCTGCGACCATTAGGTGCGCCGGGGAGATCAGGAACGAGACGGACGGAACAGAGCGTGGCGACCGCCAGGCTCCACGATGAACCCGACGTGTCTCATCCGGTTTACCTGCGGTGCGGCGTAGAGTCGAAGTCCTTCAAGTGCTCAGGGTTCACACGACGAGAAGTACGCGACATACGGCGAGTCGAGGGGGTTGACGAGTCAGCCTGCCGGTGAGTGCGGAGGGTTTGCTTGGCGTCCTTCGGGACGCCCGCTGGCGCGGTACTGCGATGGCGTGATGCCGTAGCGGCGGGAGAACCAGCGTGAGGCGACCCGGGGATCGCGCCAGCCGACTGCGCCCGCAGCACGTGCCACAGTCCAGTCAGTCTCATCAATGAGCCGGGTGAACTCTGTCAGCCGTATCTCCGTGAGGTAACGCATCGGTGGAAAGCCGGTACAGGCAACGAACAGGCGGGTTAAGTGAGTACGGGAGACGGCGACGGAACGCGCGAGGGCCGTAGTCGTCCACGACTCAGCCATGGGTGGCGTCCAGATTCCGGTGTAAACGCGCGGGCCTTGGTTCAGGTTTCGTGGGGTTGATGTTACGCGGTGGCGGTGACAGCGTTGGTTTGGTGGGCGTGGTCGACGGCGTGTCGGGGTCGTAGTTCGCGGGGTGGGTCGAGTAGGGATCGG
>Ga0102832_1000453_pt1 | contig 67842 bp, 72 predicted proteins | sample EBPBio282013_DNA_FD_88942 | JGI IMG/M metagenome (GOLD analysis project Ga0102832, IMG submission 88942) | Wastewater treatment Type I Accumulibacter community from EBPR Bioreactor in Madison, WI, USA - Reactor 2_5/28/2013_ DNA (Illumina Assembly) | ecosystem: Engineered > Bioreactor > EBPR >...
GATCGAGCCGGTGGGGAATGCCGGTAGGGCCGGCGGATCGTCGTAGCGGACCGTCGTCACCGGAACCTTCGGGGGACGGTGCCGCCGGATGGTGGTGCGGTTGGAACCGGTGTACTCCACCCAGGCGCCGGCCTCGGAATCCACGCCCAGCTGCCGGATGGCCGGCCGGTCGTCGATCACCACGGCCAGCCCGTCGATCAGGCCGGATCGGGTGTGATAGTCGAGCTCCGGCAACAGGCTGCCGTCGGTGTTGAAGAAGACCGTGCGCGACTCCGGATTGGTGGTGACCGTCATCATCACCCGGCCGCCGGAGTAGTCGACGATCTGCAGGGTCTGGCGTTGCGTGGACGACGACAACCGGGCCGCCACCCGGAACAGCTGCCCGACGTCGGACAGGTCGAAGTCGTCCAGCGAGAAGGTGGCCTGGTCGACATACTGCAGGTCGCTGGCCACCTGCTGCATCTCCTGGTCGCGGTAGGCCCAGGTCACGGGTTCGGTGCTGCCGGGCGGCAGAACGCTGATCGAGGCGGATTCCGCGGTGACCTCGGCCATGATCACGCGATCGGTGCCGGCCGCGGCCACCAGCCGCTGGAGCATCCGCTGCGCCGCGCCTGGGACGGTGAGATCCACCGGGGCCGGGGTGGCGGTGCGCAGGGGGCTCGGCGTCGGCGTGCTGGGCGAGTGCGTCGGCGTTAGCGGAGCGGCCATCACCGATTGGCACGCGGCCAGCGCGAGGGCCAGCGCCGCGAGGCAACCGATGACGAAGGCCCTTGGCATATCAGCGAGGGTAGCGCGGCGCGGAAATCGCCATTGCCCTGCCCAGGCCGGGGTCGGGCAGACTGGCCAGGTGATCGATCTCACGGCGGATGCCGAAGCCCTGGCGCCCCGGCTACTGGGCTGTCTGCTGCGGCAGGACGAGGTGGTGCTGCGGCTCACCGAGGTCGAGGCATATTCGGGTCGCGACGATCTGGCGGCCCATGCGGCGATCGGGCCGCGGCCGCGTACCCGGGCGCTGTTCGCGGGGCCGGGCATCCTGTACTGCTACCTGTCGCATGGCATCCACATCTGCGGCAACATCGTCTGCGGGCTGCCCGGGCGAGGATCGGCGGTGCTGTTGCGGGCCGGTGAGGTGGTGGCCGGCCTGGAGATCGCCCGGGAGCGTCGGCCCGGGGTGCCGGACGTGGCGCTGGCCCGCGGCCCGGGCAACCTGGGCCGGGTGATGGGCTGGACGCTGGCTGATTCCGGTGCCCGGCTGGGGCAGGACGGGCCGGTGCTGGCGTCGGGCGAGCCGCCGTCCGGGATCGCCAGCGGGCCGAGGGTCGGAGTCTCGGTGGCGCATCAGCGTCCGTGGCGATTCTGGATTCCGGGGGACCCGACGGTCTCCGCCTATCGCCGCAGCCCGCGCGTCGTCACCGACGATCGCGCCTGGTAGGCAATAGGCGAGGGCCGGACCAAGTATGAGTTGGTCCGGCCCTCAAGGTTGTCCGGGGTGGACGCCTCCCGAACTCGGTCAGCCCGCCTGATCCGCCTGCCCGTCCCGACAGGACGCCTCCGGGTTGCCCCGTTGGCAATGGACCTCGATTGCTGTCCGACCGCCTCTCCACCGCTTCCCTTTCGGGCCGCCGCTTCGATCGCGTGCCACATTTCTACCGCGCGGAATCGGGTGGCGCAAGGGGTTTGGCGAAAGATCTTCAGAGAAAATTCCCGAGCCTCGGCGTGTCGCCTGGACACGCCGATCGATGGGTTCTCAGCTCCCTCGGAGGTGTGTTGACCGGACCACCTCATACGGGGTCCGGTCACTGTCTTTTCTACCGGCCGCGGCTCGGATCGTCGGCCAACGACACGCGGCGCGGGCGGAATTTCCGGTCTCCGACAACGGTCGCGAAAGGCTCCGGAAAATCGGTGGGACGAACCTTCCAGACCCTCCCCCGATGTCGGTGGGGACGAGTAGTGTGGCCGTACCGGGCAGGCCCAATGAAGGGCTGGCCACCAGTCGGATCGAGGTATGGACATGACTGATCAGGGTGCAGGCGACACGCTCGCAAACGCCGTGGACACCACCGTGACTGTGAGCCGGTCGGTGTCCCAATCCCCGAAGAATGTATGGAAATTCCTGGTCACCCGTGAGGGTGCCGAAGCACTGCTGGGCCCCGGTGGGGAACTCGGCGACAAGGGCGACAGCTGGCATGCCGAGGACGGCACCTTCGGCGTGATCCGCTCCTACCATCCGTTGGAGCAGATCCGGTTCAGCTGGCACGCCGCCGAAGAGGCGCCCAAGACCATCGTCGACGTCCGCCTGGTGGCCGCGGACCAGGATCAGACCACCGTCGAGATCCGCCACGAGCTGATCCCGCGCTACTTCGACGCCGGCGCGATAGAGAAGCGCTGGGAAGCCGCGCTGGAGAAGCTCGAGACCGCCGCCGCCGTCAGCTGACGGAGCAGCGGTAGCCGGGGCCGTCCCGCTCGGATGTGGGCTGGGACGGCCACCCAGCTCGCTCAGCCGCCCGCGGAACAGCGCACCCCGGTGGCGTGCACCGGGCAGTAGCCGTTCGGATTCTTCACCAGGTACTGCTGGTGATAGTCCTCGGCCAGGTAGAACGGTCCCGCCGGCGCGATCTCGGTGGTGATCGGGCCGTAGCCGGCTGTGGTCAGCCCCGGCTGGAAGGCGGCGAGCATCGTCCGGGCTTCGGCGGCCTGTTCCGGATCGGTGGTGTAGATCGCCGACCGGTACTGAGTGCCGTGGTCATTGCCTTGGCGCATCCCCTGGGTGGGGTCGTGATTCTCCAGGAAGGCCGTGAGGAGCTCCCGGTAGGAGACGCGCGCCGGGTCGAAGCAGACCATCACCGTCTCGGCGTGCCCGGTCTGGCCCGAGCAGACCTCGCGATAGGTCGGGTTGGGGGTGCTGCCGCCGGCATAGCCGACCGCGGTCGAGGTGACGCCGGGTATGTTCCAGAAGAGTTTCTCCGCTCCCCAGAAGCAACCAAGAGCGAAGTAGGCGACCTGGGAGCCGGGCGGTACGGTGCCGACGCGATTGCCGAAGACCTCATGCCAGCAGGGCTCGGAGAGCACCGGGGTTGCGCGGCCGGGCAGGGTGTGACTCATGTCTGGTGAAACCGGCGCCGGGGTCCGGCCATTCCCACCTTGCTAGCCGGAAGGCTCCAGTCGCCAGTCGATCCCGGCTGCGCCCTGCGCCTCCAGCGCTGCGTTCACCCGACTGAACGGCCGTGAGCCGAAGAAGCCGGCGTGCGCGGACAACGGGGAGGGGTGGGCGGAGGCGATCTGGGGGACGTCGCCCAGGCGGGGGGAGAGATTCTGCGCGTCCCGTCCCCACAGCAGCGCGACCAGCGGGCCACCGCGGGTGACGAGGGCGTCGATGGCGCAGGCGGTGACCTGTTCCCAGCCCTTGCCGCGGTGCGAACCCGGCTGTCCGGGACGAACCGTCAGCACCCGGTTCAGCAACAGCACACCCTGCTCGAACCACGGTGTGAGGTCACCCGAGGCAGCTGGCGGAATCCCCAGATCGGCCTCGAGTTCGGTGTAGATGTTCACCAGGCTGCGCGGCAGCGGGCGCACCTCGGGTGCCACCGAGAAGCACAGCCCGACCGCGTGCCCGGGCGTGGGGTAGGGATCCTGGCCGACCAGCAGCACCCGGACGTCCGCCATCGGGCGGGAGAAGGCTCGCAGCACGTTGCTCCCGGACGGCAGGTAGTTCCGGCCGGCAGCCAGTTCCTGTCGCAGGAACTCACCCATCTCGGCCACCACTCCGGCCACCGGAGTGAGCGCCTCAGCCCAGTCGGGGGCCACCAGTTCTGCCAGCGGACGTGGTTGGGTCATGCCAGCAGCCTATCGGCGCCGGATGGTCGGGCCAGGGCCCTTCGATCGCGAACCACGCAACGGCACCGGTCGTGACGGCGGATGGATGCGCTGTGTGCGGGCGGTCGGGATCTGCCGGGGTCGTTCGGAGTGCCGCTACGGTGGGGGCAGACTTCCGAGCCCCGAGGAGATCCAGTGACCTTCCCTTCCCGTCGCTCCCAGCCCGCGCCCGCCGTCCCGCGAGGATTGGTGACGGCCTCGGAGTGGGCCTGGCGCATCCTGGTGATCGCGGGGCTCGTGCTCGGCATCTGGTACCTGCTGCGGTACTTCTCCGGCGTGGCGATCCCGCTGGCGGTGGCGATGCTCTTCACCGCGCTGCTCAACCCGGTCAACAACCGGCTGCGTGGCTGGGGCTGGCCGCCGGTACTCGCCTCGATCGCGTCGCTGCTCACCCTCGCGCTGGTGCTCGGGGGCGTCCTGGTGGCGATCGGTGCCCAGGTGGCCAGGGAGATGCCGCAGCTCATCGAGCAGTCGATCGCCGGCCTCGGCTCACTGCTCGCCTGGCTCGCGGAGGGGCCGCTCCAGATCTCGCAGGAGGATCTCAACGGCTACCTCGCGCAGCTCACCACCTGGCTGAACGAGTCGCGAGCAGCGATAGCGGGCTGGCTGGCCGACGCCGGCGTCGGATTCGGGCACTTCGTCGCCGGCACGGCGATCGCGCTGATCGCCAGCTTCTTCTTCCTCGCCTCCGGGCGTCAGCTGTGGTCGTCCGTTCTCACCCTGGTGCCCCGGCGCTACCAGGCCAACGTCCGCCGGGCCTCCGGCAACGGCTGGGTGTCGCTGGTCGCCTACATGCGCGCGCAGGTGCTGGTCGCCTTCGTGGACGCGCTGGGCATGCTGCTCGGCGCGCTGATCCTGCGGATCCCGATGGCGTGGGCGCTGTTCGCCCTCACCTTCATCGTCTCCTTCGTCCCGGTCGTGGGCGCGGTGATCTCCGGCACCATCGCCGTCCTTCTCGCGCTGGTGACCCACGGCTGGGTGACCGCGCTGATCATGCTGGGCATCACGATTCTCGTGGTGCAGACCGAGGGACACTTCCTGCAGCCGATCCTGCTGGGACGGGCGGTCTCGCTGCATCCACTGGCGGTGTTGATCGGCCTGGCGGTGGGTGCCACCCTGGCCGGCATCGTGGGCGCGCTGCTGGTGATTCCGGTGCTGGCATTCGGGGTCGCCTTCATCCGCGGCCTCGACCCGCACCGATTCGGAACGGCACTGCCCGAGGAGCACTGATCACGACCCTGGCTCGCCCCTGATCTACTTACGAATCTCGCAAGAAGGGGTTTCCATTCTGGAAAACGAGCGTACCGTTGAGGTATGACATCGCCTGATCTTGGTCCCGTCCTGGAAGACCTCGCCGCCGGTCGGATCGACGCCGCGGAAGCGGCGCGCCGGATCGACGCGCTCAAGCCGCATCCGGAAGCCGAGCCGGTCGCCGCACCCCAGGCCGACCCCATCGACGTCGAGTCCGGCAACGAAGAGCCCAGCAACGAAGAACTGGGCGACGACAACGACGCCGGACGCCGTCAGTACTCGCCCTACGCCCGGGAGGTCTTCACCGGGGACGACGAGGTGCCGCCCAGCCATCGCCGCGCGGCGGGCTCCAAGGGCGTCGACCGGATCTCGGTGCATGCGGTGGGCCGCCGGGTCCGGATCGTCGGCGACCGCTCGGTGGCCACCGCCTCCGCCGAAGGTCCGCACGTGCTGCGTCGCAACGGCTCGGTGCTGGAGGTCTCCAGCGACGGCGAGATCGGCCCCAACCTGGACGGCTTCAGCATCCTGCGTCCCCCGCGCAGCCTGGACGAACTACGTGCCCTCGGCCTGGGCAAGGAGCTGTACCTGCGGATCAACCCCAGCATCCTGGTGGACGTCGAGGTGACCGCCGGCAGCCTGACCTGCACCGACCTGCCCTACCTGGGCAAGGTGCGGCTCACCGCGGGCAGCGCGGAACTGACCGGAGTGGCCGAGGCGGAGGACGTCCTGGTGCAGGCCGGCTCGGCCTCCATCAAGGGCTCCATCGCGTCCGGACGCTCCCGGGTGCGGGTGGAATCCGGACAGCTCACCGTCGACCTCGACGAGCGCTCGAACGTCACCGTGCGCGGCGAGGCCCAGCTCGGCAAGATCACCTGGCCGGACAACCAGGCCCTGGACGAGTTCGTCCTGGGCAACGGTTCGGCCCGGCTCGACATCGGCGTGGTGATGGGCTGGGCGAGCATTCGTTCGGCCCTGCCTCCCGCCTAGTCTGCGCGGTCACGGCAGGCCCCAGGGGTGGATCGCCCAGGAGTCAGGGGTGATGATAGGGCGATGACGACCTATTCCGGCACGAAGGAGTTCGAAGGCGCGACCTTCGTCAAGACGAGCTTCAAGGGTGCCACCCTGCGATTCTCCGATGTCAGCGGCGTGACGATGCGCAGCGTCGATGTGGATGGACTCGACATCGACAGCCACGACCTGTTCTTCGGCAGCCTCTTCGTCAACGGGGTCGACGTTGTGCCGCTCGTGGACGCAGAACTCAACCGGCAGTTCCCGGGCCGCGAGCTGCAGAAGGCCGAGACGCCCGAAGGCCTGCGCGAGGGTTGGGTCGCCGTGCAGTCCGCGTGGCAGACGACGGTGGCCGGCACGCCGCAGGACCTGGTGGACGCCCACGTCGAGGACGAGTGGTCCTTGGCGCAGACCCTGCGGCATCTCATCCTGGCGACCGATGCCTGGCTCCGCGGCGGGATACTGCGGATCCAGCAGCCGTTCCACGAGATCGGCCAGATCTTCACCGGCGCCGGCGAGATGGGCTTCGACATGTCGATCTTCCGGGCGGATCCGCCGGCCTACGAGGAGATCCTCGCGGTGCGCGCCGAGCGGCAGCGGATGGTGACCGGTTTCCTGGCCACGGCCACATCGGAGTTGCTCGCGGAGGAGCGCGAGGATCCGTGGGGCGGTGACTGGCGTCCCAGCGTCGGTGACTGCATTCGCGTGATCCTGGAGGAGGAGTGGGCGCACCTGCGCTACATCCGACGGGATCTCGCTCTCCTGCGCTGAGCCTCAAGGGTCGGCGCTAGACCACGCTTGGGACGGTGGTCTCCAGGATTCGAGCGTCGTCGCTGGCCGTCTCGTCGGCCGGGGGCGGGCTGATGAACCTGTCGAAGCACCACGCGAACACGAAGGTGTAGAGCAGGAAGAAGACGAGCTGCCCCGCTTCGAGGAAGAACGCCGTCACGAGCGAGACGCCCAGGATCAGCGCCATCGTCGGTACCAGGAACACGATCAGTCCGCCTTCGAAGCCGACGGCGTGGACGATGCGACGACGAAGCGTGCGGGGGCCCGCCTGTCGACGCCCTTCCCACCACTCGAAGAGGGTGTTCCAGACGTAGTTCCAGATCACCGCCACCACGGACGAGATCAGGCCGATCAGGAAGGCGTCGCCGGCCTCGTAGTGGAAGGTCATCAGGAACACGGCCACGAGTACGACGGCGATCAGTTCGTAGAGCGTGACGTAGAGCACTCGCCGCCGAACCGGGCTGAGTCGCAACATCCTGACGCCCTCCTCTGATGTGTACTGATGTACATGACGACGAAGTGTACATTAGTACATGAGTTGAAGGCCCAGTAAACGGCGGAGGAATCCCGATGATGCGCACGAGAGCCAAGGATCCCGTCGGCAGGAGGAACGCGATCGTCGAGGCGGCGGTGGCGGTCATCGCGGAGGTGGGGGTGCACAAGGTCACCCACCGGCGCATCGCCAACCGTGCTCGCGTGCCGCTGGGTTCGTTGACCTATTACTTCGCCAGGCTTGACGACATCCTGGAGGCCGCCTTCCGCAGCTACGTCGACACGATGGTGCAGGCGTACAACGAGCTGCTGCTGACGGCCGCCTCGCCCGACGAGGCCATCGACGCGCTGGTCCAGTTCCTCCACCTGGCTGCTGGATCGCCGACCCGAACCCGGCTCCTTTTCGAGCTGTATTCCTACGCCCAGCACGACGACGCCACGGCGGTGCTCGTGCAGGACTGGATGGCCAGCACGCAGGTGTGCCTGCTGAAGCACTTCGCTCCGGAGACCGCCGCAGCGGTCGATGCCCTCGTCGAGGGCCTACTGATCCGGCAGACCCTGCAGACACAGCCCATCGCCGACGCCACCGTCCGTGCCTCGCTCGCCGCGCTCACCACCGTCCCACCGCGCCACGGCTGACGGCGCGACGAAGACGATCAAGCGCCTCACGATGCATGCCGCCGGTGGTTGGGCCAAGGTCAGCACCTGAACTCGTCGGGGATCTCTCCCGGGGCGACCTCGAGGCTGCCGTCGGGCATGACGTGGACGGAGTGGAAGACGCGCTCGGTGCCGAGTTTGGAGGTGACCTCAGCGGGGATGGCGTCGACGATGCGGCGTTCGGTGACGATCGTCCATGAGTCCGCCGCCCCGTCGAGGAGGTACTCGTCGGCGAGGATCTGGGAGTTGGCGGGGTCGAAATAGAACGAGCGCGCCGCGTTGGGTCGGTTGACCGGGTCGATGAAGTCGACCTTCGTGGCGGGACGGCCCGCCGGGTCGACGGCATTCTCGGTGACGGTGACGTGCTCGATGAGTGCCAGGGCGTGGATCGCCGCGGCCCGGAGGTCTGCGGAGACGGCGCTCTCCCGCAGGTGGGTGGTGATCGCGTCGAAGACCGCCTCGTCGGTCGAGCTGGATCCGGTCACGCGGGTTCGCAGGTAGTCGACCATCGCGGCCGGGTCGGGGGCGGCGCCGTTGAGCGACCACGGATAGCAGAGTGCAGGGAGCAGATGGTAGTGGTCGCCGTCACCGGTCTCCTGCGCCCATGACCAGCCATCGGGTGCGAGCCAGGTTCGTCGGGTGTCGGTCAGCCGCCGGCCGGAGGTATTGCTGATCCACGACGAGGTCGCCACGGTGAGCTCGTAGCTGTCGTCCGGGATCCGTACCTCGGGGATGGCCTGCGCGAGCCGATCGAGGGCCGCGGCGGATTGCGGGCTGCCGACGGTGCCGATCGGCAGGATCGCCTGGGTGACCAGCCCCAGCGCGATCAGCGCGGCCGCGGCGGCGATGCCGACGCCCAGGCGGCGGGCGCTCCTGGCGTCGCGCCTGACTGGTGTCGGGTTGCCGAGCGGAGTCGGCGCGGTGGTCACCGACCCGATCAGGTGGTCGCGGTCGTCGCGGGTGTAGCCGGGGAAGCCGCGGGCGGGATCCTGGGTGCGCATCAGGTCTTCGAACAGTTCGGTCATGGTGGTCGTCCTTCAGGTGAGGGTCGGGCAGGGCTCGATGCTCGACGGAGTGGTCGGGGCCGGCGCGCGGTCGCTCGCATGGGACTCGTAGAGTTCCTGGGCGTGCCTGCGCGCCCGCATCAGACGGTTCCGCGCCGCCGCCGGGCTGAGGTCGAGCACCTGGGCGATCTCGGACGGGGTGAGCTGGTCCCACACCGTGAGGCGCAGCACCTCCGCGTCCGTCTCGTTCAGGCCGTCCAGGATGCTGTCGACCAGGGCCTGGGACTGGTCTTCGGCCGAGGTCGCGGGCTGGTCGCGCGAGCCCGCCGCGATCGTGTCCGCCAGGGCGGAGCGACGGGAGCTGGCCCGCAGGTGGTGCAGGACGGCTTGGCGGGCGAGCTGGTACAGCCACGGTAGGGCTGCGTCCTGGACCTCGCGGCGTCGCTGCCAGGTGATCGCGAACACCTCCGAGACGATGTCGTCGGCGTTGTCCGGACCCACCCGGCGGATCGCGAACGCCCGCAACCGCCCGCCGTACCGGTCGAACAGTTCTTCCAGCCAGGCCTGGTCCCGATGCTCGCTTGTCATGCCTGGTAATTCCCGCGCACGCCGCCAGCGTCACACGCCTGCCGGGATTCGTCGCCGAATCGGGCAAATCGGGGCAACCCCTGGCCGGCAGGGCAGCGATCGCGTCGGGTCGCGCTGCCGGGTGCTGTCCTCCGGCTATGGGTAGGCTGCAAGGTATGTGGGAAGACTTCAGCAGGGCGCACTGCTGGGCGACGGTCGAGGCCGGGCCACGATGACCGTCTACCATGCGCCGTCCGACTGCCCGGTCTGTGGCGGCGAACTGATCACCACCAGGCTCGGATGCCGTTCCTGCGGCACCGAGTTGGCGGGGGACTTCGCCCCCTGCGACTTCTGCGCGCTCGATGAGCGCGAGACCGAGTTGCTGCGGGTGTTCCTGGCCTCGCGTGGCAACCTGCGTGAGGTGGAGAAGCACCTGGGCGTCTCCTATCCGACGGCCCGCAGCCGGTTCACGCAGCTGCTGGTGAAGCTGGGTCTGGCGGGAGAATCCGAGGCGCCGCCGGCGCTCACCCGAGACCAGGTGCTGGCCGAGGTGGCCAGCGGCGCGCTCGCCCCTGGCGAGGCGGCGGCGCTGCTGACCGAGCTGGAGTCGACGACCTCCTAGCCGGCGAAGGGCTTCACCTCGACGATGGTGACCTCGATCGGCTTGCCGTTCGGGGCGCTGTAGGCGACGGTGTCGCCGGGCGCGGCGCCGAGCACGGCTGCGCCCAGCGGCGATTGCGGGGAATACACGTCGATGTCGACCGAATCGTCCAGCCCCATCACCTCGCGTGAGCCCAGCAGGAAGGTGTCGTCGTCGTCCGGGTCGCCGTCGAAGTAGATCGTCACCAGCGTGCCGGGGGTGACCTGATTGCCGGTCGGCGGTTCGCCGACCTGGGCCGATTCGAGAATGGCGGCCAGCTGCCGGATGCGGGCCTCCTGATGGCCCTGTTCCTCCCGGGCGGCGTGGTAGCCGCCGTTCTCGGAGAGGTCGCCCTCGTCGCGGGCCTGGGCGATCTTCGCCGAGACCTTCTGGCGTCCCTCGCCCTTGAGGTAGTTCAGTTCAGCGGTCAGCTTGTCGTGGGCCTCCTGGGTGAGCCAGGTGGTCGTGGTGTTCGCGTCAACCATCGATCGACCATATCCCATGCGCTCGATTTCCTCGCCTTGGCCCTGATCTCACCCATCGCGCACAAACCGGGGGATACGGGTGACGCGGGTGGACTATGCGCGAGGGCGGCCGGAATCGCCCGGATTCTGCTGGGTGCGGGGTCAGTCGGTGGGGCGGCAGTCCTCGGCCGCGGCCGAGGTTCCCGGCTTGAAGGTGCGGACGATCACGGTCTGCTTGGTGTGATGATCGCCGCCGGCGGGGACCTTCACCTCGAGTTCGCCGACGCGCTCGTAGCTGACCGCCTGCACGTACAGCAGACAGCGGGCTCCCCGGCTGGTGTCCTCGCGTTCCAGGGCGACGGTGACCTCGATCTCGGTGTCGGAGATCACCTGGAAGGCGTCAACCCGGGCCACGACCGGCGGCACGGCACCCTGGAAGGCCACCCAGCCGATCCAGCCCAGGCCGATCGCCGCCAGCACCACGGCCAGCAGCCGCCAGTCGGCCAGCGGGCGCCGGGCTGGGTAGCGTCGCGCGATCCGTTCGGCGTCGGTCTCCATGCGTCCCATTCAACCCGATCTGGTCGATGGGGGTTGACGCTGCACTCACAATGGTGTCGATGTCTGACCTGCCTGATGCCGGCCTCCGGCTCCTTCATGTCCATGCCCACCCGGACGACGAGTCGTCCAAGGGTGCGGCCAGCACCGCCTACTACGTCTCCCGCGGGGCGCGCGTCATGGTGGCCAGCTGTACCGGGGGCGAGGAGGGCGAGATCCTCAACCCCAAGCTCGACACCCCGGAGAACTGGGCCCGGCTGCCGGAGTTGCGGCGGGCCGAGATGGCCTTCGCCGCCCGGATCCTGGGCATCGAGCATGTCTGGCTGGGCTACCGCGATTCCGGCTTCCCCTCCGGCGACGACTGGCAGCCGGCCAGCCCGGAGGCGTTCGCGCTGGCCGACGTGGACGAGGCCGCTGGGCGGCTGGTGAAGGTGATCCGCGAGTTCCGTCCGCAGGTGCTGACCACCTATGACGAGCGCGGCGGTTACCCCCACCCCGACCACATCCAGTGCCATGTCGTCTCGATGGCGGCGGTGGACCAGGCGGCCGATCCGGAGCTGTGGCCCGAGCATGGCGAGCCCTGGCAGGTTTCCAAGGTGTACTACCAGATGGGTTTCCACCGCGGCCGCTACGCCGCCCTGGACGAGGCCATGCACGTCCGAGGGCTGGAGCGTCCCTACGCGCAGCGGCTCGCGGAGTGGTCGGAGGAGGCGGACGCCCGGCTGCAGCCCACCACCTTCGTGCCGGCGGCGGACTTCTTCGACGTGCGCAACGCGGCGCTGCTGGCCCACGCCAGCCAGATCGACCCGGACAGCTTCTGGTTCGCGGTGCCGCTGGAGGTCGAGCGCGCCGGCTGGCCGACCGAGGACTTCCAGTTGGTCCGCTCGACGGTGCCGAGCGAGATCCCCGAATCCGACCTGTTCGCCGGGGTGCGCGAGCAGGCGGGGTAGGGTCGAGCCATGGTGTTGTTCGACTTGGGATCCGACATCGTCACGCCGTCCTGGCTGCCGCTGGCGATGGCGGGGCTGCTGCTGGTCGTCCTCGGGTTGCTGTTCGTCAGCCTGCGACACCACCTGCGCAAGATCAACGTCCCGGGGAATGCCGACGCCGAACCGCCCGTGGAAGGCGAGTCGCGCGGTTCCAGGTAGCGGCTTCGTCGCGCTCGGCATCACGAAGGCCGACGTCAACGAGCGGAACCCACGGGGGCTCGAGCCCTGTCGTATCGGGGAGAGGCCGTTCGTGGAATGGGTAGACGAGCGGCCGGCAAGGGCGCTCACGCACCTGAGGAGATGGCAGTGACTGAGTACCTGATCGCATTCAACGACGAGTGGGTGCCCCCGCACACCCGTGAGGAGCTGCTCGCGAAGGCCGAAGCCAGCGTGGCCGTGCTCGACGAGATGGTGGCCGCGGGCGTCTTCGTCTACGGCGCCGGCGGAATCGACGGCTCCACCGCGCTGTGCGGCGTCACGTCCGTCGACGGGGAGCCGGTGTTCACCGACGGACCGTACGTGGAGACCAAGGAGCACCTCGGCGGCTTCGCCGTCATCGACGTTCCGGACGACGAAACCGCGCGCTACTGGGCCGGTCGGCTCGCAGTCGCCCTCGACTGGCCGCAGGAAGTGCACCGCTTCCCTCCCAGGATCGGTCCGGCTGCCAAGTTCGCGCCCTCCCGAGAGGCGTGATCGACATGCCTCGCTACATGATGTCCGTCTTCGGCCCGGCCGAGCGCGGCAAGCTCGGTGGCTACGCGTCCAGGGAGGAGATGCTGCAGTCGTTCGCCGATACCGGCGCCTTCAACTCCGAACTGGAGCGCGACGGGCAACTCGTCTTCGCCGACGGGCTGGAAGCGGCCCCCACCGCGACAACCGTCGACGGCCGGGGCGAGACGCCGCTGTTCACCGACGGCCCCTACCTCGAGAGCAAGGAGTATCTCGGCGGCTTCTGGGTCATCGAGGCCGCCGACCTCGACGAGGCCCTCGCGCTCGCCGCGCGCGCATCCAGGGCGTGCCGGGGCAAGGTCGAGGTGCGCCCGTTCCACACCGCCGCATCCATCGAGGCCATGCTGGAGCCGTGACGACCGTCGACGAGGCGATCGGCAGCGTCCACCGCGAGCAATGGGGGCTGCTGGTCGCCGGCCTGGCCCGGCGCTTCGGCGATCTCGACATCGCCGAGGAAGCGGCGGCGGAGGCCTTCGCGGTGGCGGTCGAGCGGTGGCCGCGTGACGGCGTCCCACCCAATCCCGGTGGCTGGCTGACCACCACGGCCGCCCGCAAGGCGATCGACCGGATCCGACGCGAGTCCCAGCGTCGAGCCAAACACGAGGCGGCCGAGATGGTGCACGACTCCGAGCATGCCGAGCCCGGTGGTCCGGTCGAGGACGACCGGCTCCGGCTGATCTTCACCTGCTGTCACCCGGCTCTGGCGATGGAGGCGCGGGTGGCGCTCACGCTGCGCCTGCTCGGCGGCCTCACCGTCGCCCAGATCGCGAGCGCGTTCCTCGTCAAGGAGACCGCGCTCGCGCAGCGCATCACGCGCGCGAAGGCGAAGATCAAGGCGGCGCACATCCCGTACCGCGTGCCCTCGGACGCTGACATCGGCGAGCGGCTCGCCGGGGTCATGTCCGTGATCTACCTCGTCTTCAACGAGGGCTACCTCGCCAGCGAAGGCGACGACCCGGTGCGTGCCGACCTGACCGACGAGGCGATTCGCCTGGCCCGGCTGCTGCGCGACCTGCTCCCCGACGACGCCGAGGTCACCGGGCTGCTGGCACTGATGCTGCTCATCGACGCCCGCCGGCAGGCGCGGGTCTCCCGTACCGGTGAGCTCGTCACCCTCGACGAACAGGACCGCGGCTCCTGGGACCGAGAGCTGATCGCGGAGGGTCAGGCCCTGGTGCGATCCGGGGTCGAGGCGGTTGGTGCGAACCCGCCCGGGCGATACCAGCTGCTCGCCGCGATCAACGCGGTGCACACCGCAGCGCCGTCTGGTCGCGACACCGACTGGTCGGCCATCGTCGCCCTCTACCGCCGGTTGAGCGCCCTCGATCCCTCTCCGATCGTCCGCCTCAACCAGGCCGTGGCGCTCGCCGAGCTCGACGGGCCTGCGGTCGGGCTGGCGGAAGTGGACCGGCTCGCGTCGGCGCTCGACGGGTATCACGCCTTCCACGCGACCCGGGCCGATCTCCTGCGTCGTCTCGGACGCAGCGCCGAGGCGCGGGACGCCTACGACCGCGCGATCGCCCTGTCGGGCAACTCCGCGGAGCGCGCCTACCTCACCCGCCGCCGTGACCAGCTCGCGGCCTCACCGCCGGCGCCCCACGGAACCGCGTAGTTCAGGCCGGCGCTGGAGGAGCGCGCCGGCGGTCGCGACGCGGTTAGGGTTGGCCTGTGAATCGACTCGCTGAGGCTGCCTCCCCGTACCTGCGGCAGCATGCCGACAATCCGATCGACTGGTGGCCGTGGGGGCCCGAGGCTCTGGCCGAGGCCGAACGGCGCGATGTCCCGATCCTGCTGTCGGTCGGCTACTCCGCTTGTCACTGGTGCCATGTGATGGCGCACGAATCGTTCAGCGATCCGGCGGTGGCCGAGCTGGTGAACCCGAACTTCGTGGCGATCAAGGTCGACCGCGAGGAGCGTCCGGACATCGACGCGATCTACATGAAGGCGACCCAGGCGCTGACCGGTCAGGGCGGCTGGCCGATGACGGTCTTCTGCACTCCGGACGGGCGTCCCTTCTTCGCCGGTACCTACTATCCGCCCGAGCCGGGCCGTGGGCTGCCCTCCTTCACGCAGGTGGCGGAGGTCATCGCCGAGGCCTGGCGGGAGCGGCGCGATGAGGCGGTGCAGTCCGCGGCGGCGATCCGCGAGCACCTGGCGGCGGAGTTCGTCCCACCCGCCGCGCCGGACTCGATCGACGTGTGGGGCGCGCTGGGTTCGCTCGGAGAGGACTTCGACCCGATTCACGGCGGCTTCGGTACCGCTCCCAAGTTCCCGCAGCCGGGCGCGATCGACGCCCTGCTGGTGAAGGGCGAGCCCGGCTCGCTGGACGTCGCCCAGCGCAGCCTGGAGGCGATGGCCCGCGGCGGCATCGTCGATCAGCTGGGCGGTGGCTTCCACCGCTACAGCGTCGACGCCGGCTGGGTGGTGCCGCACTTCGAGAAGATGCTCTACGACAATGCGCTGCTGCTGGGCACCTACACCCGCGGCTGGCGGCGAGTGCCCGACCACGAGCCGCTGGTCCGGGGCCTGTTCGAGCGGACGGTGCGCGGCATCGTCGGCTGGCTGGAACGCGAGATGGAACTGCCCGGCGGAGGATTCGCCGCCAGCCTGGACGCCGACAGCCTGGACGTCCGCGGCGTCAAGCACGAGGGCGTCTACTACGTCTGGAACCCCGAGCTGCTGGCCGATGCGCTCGGCGAGGAGGACGCGGACTGGGCCGCCGGGGTCTTCCACGTGACCAGCACCGGGAGCTTCGAGCACGGGCTCTCCACGCTGCAGCTGCGGGGGCATCCGGACGCTGAGCGGCTGGCGTCGGTGAGCGAGAAGCTGCTCGCCGTCCGGCGTCGCCGGTGGGCTCCCGACCGCGACGACAAGCTGATCGCGGCCTGGAACGGCTGGACGATCGACTCCCTGGTCTGGGCAGCCACCGTCTACGACGAGCGCGACTGGCTCGACCTGGCCGAGCGGGCGGCCTCGGCGCTGTGGGGAACCCACTGGGTGGACGGACGGCTGCGCCGCACCTCGCTGGAGGGCGTGGCTGGCGACACCGAGGGCCTCGCAGAGGACTATGGCGCGGTCGCCCAGGGCTTCGCCCGGCTGGCCGGCGCGCTCGGCGAGCCGGTCTGGCTGGAGCGGGCGGTGGCGTTGCTCGACGTGGCGCTGGCCCGGTTCGGCGCCGACGACGGCGGCTTCCACGACACCGCGGACGATGCTGAGGCGCTGTACGTCCGCCCACGTGACGTCTCGGACAACCCGACGCCGTCGGGCACCAGCGCGCTGGTGGCGGCGCTGCGGCTGACCGGGCTGCTGGCCGACCGTCCGGAGTATCTGGCCCGTGCCGATGCCGCGGCGCTCACCACCCGTGGACTGGTTGCGGCGGCGCCCCGGTTCGCCGGCTCGGCGCTGACCGACCTGGTGGTGGCCGACGAGGCCCGGACGGGGCTCTCACCCGCCGTCGCCGTGGTCGTCACCCCCGACGGCGACCCGCTGGCCGAGATCGCCCGCGCGACCTGGCGGATGGCCCCGATCGGTACCGCCGTGGTGGTGGGCCGGCCGGGCTCCACCGGCTTCGCCCACCACTTCGACGATCGCGGCACGGGGGAGTCCGGTCTGGTCTACGTCTGCCGTGGGACGGTCTGCTTCGCCCCCGCGTCCGAGATCGCTGACCTGCGCACCGCGCTGTGGAGCCGGGCCTGACGCAGGATGCGATCAGACAGCTACCCTGAGGGTGAACCCGCCCAAGGCGCAGCTACCCGGTAAGGCTGCGTCCAGCCCGCAGTTCGGTGAGGGTGGCTGCCCGTTCGAGCCGGGCCGGGTCCGGGAGACCCACTGCGCTGCGGGTGCTGTCGGGGTCTCCGCCCTCAGCGCAGGACTGCCACCGCGATAGCCGCGAAGTGGCAGGCGGCCGCGGCGATGGTGCAGGCGTGGAAGATCTCGTGGTAGCCGAAGACCTGCGGTGACGGATCAGGCTTCTTGAGCGCATAGACCGCCGCGCCGACGGTGTAGATCACCCCGCCGAGCAGCAGCAGGATCACCACAGCCGGGCCGCCGGCCGTCCAGAACGCGCCCAGCCAGCCGAGTGCCACCCAGCCCATCGGCACGTAGAGCGCGACGTCCAGCCAGCGGGGTCGGCCCGGCCAGAGCAGGGTGAGCCCCACCCCCGCGACGGCGATGCCCCAGACCAGGCTCAGCAGCAGGACGCGCTGCGCCCCCTCCAGCAGGGCGAGCGCCAGCGGGGTGTAGGTCGCCGCGATGAACAGGAAGATGTTGGAATGGTCGGCCCGCTGCAGCCAGGAGCGGACCACCGGCGTCCAGCGGCCGCGATGGTAGACCGCGCTGGTGCCGAACAGCACCAGTGAGCCCGCCAGCCAGACCGCCGCGCCCACTCGTCCGGGCCCGGCCGGGGCGAACACCAGCAGCAGGATGCCGGCCAGCAGCACGAGCGGCGTCATGCCGGCGTGCAGCCAGCCACGCATGGTCGGCTTGGGGAGGGGACTGAGTTCGGCGGCAGCCATCGATTCCTACTTTACTCCGAGTAACTTACGGGTACTTTACAGAGCGTAGGTTACGGAGGCGTAGGTTTCAAGTGGGTAGCGTCTGGGGCATGCTCGCGCTACATCAGGTGACGAAGTCCTTCGGAGAACTGCTGGCGCTCGACCACGTCGACTTCACGGTCGCACCCGGCAGGCTGACCGGTTTCGTGGGTGGCAACGGGGCGGGGAAGACCACCGCGATGCGGATCGTGCTGGGCGTGCTGGCGGCCGATTCCGGCGAGGTGAGCCTGGACGGGCGGCCGCTGACCCCCGCCGATCGCCGCCGGTTCGGCTACATGCCCGAGGAGCGCGGCCTATATCCCAAGATGCCCGTGCTGGAGCAGGTTGCCTACCTGGCCCGGTTGCACGGATTCTCGCGGACGGAGGCCTTCGACTCGGCACGTTCCCTGCTCACCCGGCTGGGCCTGGAGGCCCGGCTGAACGACCTGGTGGAGACGCTGTCGCTGGGCAACCAGCAGCGTGCCCAGCTGGCGGCAGCGCTGGTGCACGAGCCGACCGTGCTGGTGCTGGACGAGCCGTTCTCCGGGCTCGATCCGCTCGCGGTGGACGCGGTCGCCCAGGTGCTGCAGGAGCGCGCGGCCCAGGGCGCAGCCGTGCTGTTCTCGTCCCACCAGCTGGAGTTGGTGGAGCGGCTCTGCGACGACCTGGTGATCATCGCGGCCGGCCGGATCCGGGCGGCCGGCTCGGGTGAGGAACTGCGTGCCCGGCACGACGGGCAGCGCTACGAACTGGCTGCGGCCGGCCTGGACTGGCTGGTGGCCGAACCCGGCGTCCAGGTGCTCGAACGGCGCCCCGGGCTGGCCGTGATCGACGCCGACGCCGAGGCGGCCCAGCGGGTGCTCCGCCGCGCGATCGCATCGGGGCCGGTGGAGCGCTTCGCCCACGTCCGTCCCAGCCTGACGGAGATCTTCCGGGAGGTGGTGGCATGAAGCACCCCACGGAGTTCTTCTCCTCCGCTGCGCTCCCCCGAACAACTTCGCGGGGACCCCGCATGAGCCGCGGGATGCCGGCGATCTGGCTGGTCGCCGAGCGGGAGATCTGGTCGAAGCTGCGCAGCAGGGCGTTTCTGATCTCGACCGCGGTGATCTCGCTGATCTGCATCGGCGGGGTGGCGGCCGGGGCCTTCGCGGTCACCCGGCAGACCGCCCCCGTCCCGGTCGCCGTGACCGTGGACGTGGCCGGTCGGATGGCGGGTGTCTCCGGCCTGGAGATCACGGAGGTGGCCGATCGGCCGGCGGCCGAGGCACTGGTCTCCGACGGCACCGTGGACGCCGCGATCGTGGCGGATTCAGGCCCGCTCGGGATCGCGATCCTGGCCGACTCCAGCCCGCCCTCCGGTCTGTTGCTGACGCTGGCCCAGGTGCCACCGGTCGAACTGCTGCACCCGTCCGATGCCGGCTCCGGCATCGGCTATCTGGTGGGCGTCGGTTTCGGCGTACTGTTCCTGATGGCCGCCAGCATGTTCGGCGGCACCATCGCGCAGAGCGTGATCGAGGAGAAGCAGACCCGGATCGTCGAGATCCTGCTGGCCACGGTCTCCGACCGGCAGCTGATGGCCGGCAAGGTGCTCGGCAACACCATTCTGGCGATGGCCCAGGTGCTGCTCTTCGCGGCGATCGCGCTGGCCGGCCTGGGGCTGACCGGCCAGGCCGGCCTGCTGGGAGCGCTGGCCGGACCGATCGCGGTGTTCGCGGTGTTCTTCCTGTTCGGCTTCGTGCTGCTCGCCGCCCTGTTCGCGGCCGCCGGGGCCATGGTGTCACGGCAGGAGGACGTCGCCGCCACGACCTTCCCGCTGACCGCGCTGATCGTCGCGCCCTACCTGATGGTGATCTCGATGAACGACAACCCGGCCGCCATCGCCGTGCTTTCCTACGTGCCGTTCTCGGCGCCGGTCGCGATGCCGATGCGACTCTTCCTCGGCCAGGCGGCCTGGTGGGAGCTGGTCGTCTCGCTGGCTCTGCTGGTGGCGACCTGCGCCGGCGCGATCTGGGTGGGGGCGCGGATCTACTCCAACTCGCTGTTGCGGATGGGCGCGCGGGTGAAGCTGAGGGAGGCGCTACAGGGTGGGCGCTAGGCTGCGGACATGGCGTCGGCACCGGGGTTGAAGGCTGCGGTGAAGGCACTCGTCCCGCGCGGCCTGATCTACGCGACCTATGAGCAGCGCCTGCTGCGCAATCTGGATCGCGGCCGGCTGCCCCAGCACGTGGCGGTGCTGGCCGACGGGAATCGGCGCTGGGCCCGGGCCAACGCGCCCGGGCAGGAGCTTGTTGTGGGCTACCGAGCCGGGGCCGACAAGCTCAAACAGTTCATCGGATGGTGCGAGGAGGTCGGGGTCCCGATCGTCACGCTGTGGGTGCTGTCCACCGAGAATCTGGAACGCGCCGAGGATTCCGAACTGCACCCGTTGCTGGACGTCATTCGTGACCTGGTGGTCGACCTGGCCGCCGATGGAGGTCGCCGGGTGCAGGTCGTGGGCGATCTGAACCTGCTGCCCGACCCGATCGCCGATGACCTGAGGGCGGCCGAGCAGTCCTGCCTCGACGCCCCCGGCCTGCACGTCAATGTGGCTGTCTCCTACGGCGGACGCCACGAGTTGCGGGACGCCGTCCGTTCGCTGCTGGCCGACGAGGCTGCGAAGGGCACCGACCTGGCCGAACTGGCAGAGACCCTGGAGATCGACCACATCTCCGAGCACCTCTACACCGCCGGCCAGCCCGACCCCGACCTGATCATCCGCACCTCCGGCGAGCAGCGTCTCTCCGGCTTCCTGATCTGGCAGTCCGCGCACAGCGAGTTCTACTTCTGCGAGGCGCTGTGGCCCGACTTCCGCAAGGTCGACTTCGTCCGCGCGCTGCGCGACTACTCCCAGCGCGAGCGCCGCTTCGGCAGATGACGCCTGGGTAACGCTGGGCGTGTCGCTCCTTGCCCGGCGGAATCGCCGACTTACTCTGCAATTGTTCCGGGCAGGTGCCGGAACGTCGGGAGGCAAGTCCATGCGCCGTCCAGCTCACCCGAGCCAGACCCGCGGGCCCGCACCAGGCCCCATCACCCCCGGCTGACCACCCTCTGGTGGGGCCGGACGTGGTGAGGTGCGGCCCCGGAAACGAGACCACAGTGCCGCGCTCCACCATTCGCACCGCCTTCACCGGCTCGCCCGCGATCGCCGCGGGGCTGAAGACCTACGTCCTGGACACCTCCGTACTGCTCAGCGATCCCGGTGCGCTGCGGAACTTCGCCGAGCACAGCGTCATCGTCCCGATCGTGGTGATCGCCGAACTGGAGGCCAAGCGCCACCACCCCGAACTCGGCTACTTCGCCCGCGCCGCGCTGCGTTTCCTGGACGACCTGCGCGCCACCTACGGCACCCTCGACTCCCCGGTGCCGGTCAACGAGACCGAAGGGACGCTGCGGGTCGAACTCAACCACGCCGATCCCGAGGTGCTGCCGCCGGGCTTCCGGCTGGGCGACAACGACTCGCGCATCCTCGCCGTCGCGCTGAACTACCGCGCCGAGGGCAATGACGTGGTGCTGATCAGCAAGGACGTCCCGATGCGGGTGAAGGCCTCCGCCGTCGGACTGCCCGCCGAGGAGTACCGCCACGAACTCGCCCTCGACTCCGGCTGGACGGGCATGGCCGAGGTGGACGTCCCCGCTGCGACCGTCGACCGGCTCTACGCCGACGGCGCGGCGATGGTGCCCGAGGCGCTCGACCTGCCGGTGCACACCGGGGTGGTGCTGCACGGGTCGGCCTCGTCGGCGCTCGGCCGGGTGCTGCCGGACGGCTCGGTGCGGCTGATCCGCGGCGACCGGGAGGCCTTCGGGATCCACGGTCGTTCCGCCGAGCAGCGGGTGGCCCTGGATCTTCTGCTCGACCCGGAGGTCGGCATCGTCTCGCTGGGCGGCCGGGCCGGGACGGGGAAGTCCGCGCTGGCGCTCTGCGCCGGGCTGGAGGCCGTCCTGGAACGGCAGATCCACTCCAAGGTGCTGGTGTTCCGTCCGCTGTACGCGGTGGGCGGCCAGGAACTCGGCTACCTGCCCGGCTCCGAGGGCGAGAAGATGTCACCCTGGGCGCAGGCCGTCTTCGACACCCTCGGCGCGGTGACCAGCCGGAACGTGATCGACGAGGTGCTGGCTCGTGACCTGCTCGAAGTGCTGCCGCTCACCCACATCCGCGGCCGCTCGCTGCACGACGCCTTCGTGATCGTGGACGAGGCCCAGTCGCTGGAGCGCAACGTCCTGCTCACCGTGCTCAGCCGGATCGGCCAGAACTCCCGGGTCGTGCTGACCCACGACGTCGCCCAGCGCGACAACCTGCGGGTGGGGCGCCACGACGGTGTCGTGGCGGTGGTGGAGAAGCTGAAGGGCCACCCGCTGTTCGCCCACGTCACGCTGACCCGTTCCGAGCGCTCGCCGATCGCGGCGATGGTGACCGATCTGCTGGACGACATCATCCTCTGACCCGGAGGGGATCCCACCCGATACTCTGCGCCCATGCCCTCTCTCGGCACGGCGGCGGTGGCCGCCCAATCACTGGAGCAACGCGCGCTGCGGTTCTCGATGCGGGTCTCGATCGGGTTCGCCGTCGTCGCCATCGTCTGGGGGCTCATCGAAGGCTCGCAGGTCATCCTGCTGGACGCCGTCTACACCCCGCTCAGCCTGTTGCTGACCTGGGGGTCGATGCTGGTCTCCAAGGTGGTGGCCAAGGGCCCGTCCCGGCTCTTCCCGTTCGGCCGGGACGCCCTGATCCCGCTGTTCGTGATCGCGCAGGCCTTCGTGCTGTTCGGCACGCTGGGCTACGCCATCCTGGAGGCGATCCGGGTGATCCGCTCGGGCGGCGCCGAGGTGTCGGGCTGGTCGCTGCTGGCGTACGGCCTGGTCAGCACGGGCGTGTGCCTGGGCGCCTGGTGGGTGCTGCGCCGGATGGCGAACGGGCAGTCGCTGGTCGAGGCCGAAGCGGCGGGCTGGTTCGCCGCCGGGGGCAGCAGCGTGGTGATCGTCGCGGGTGGTGCCTTCGTGCTGGCGGTGCAGGGGACGCCCGCAGCCGGCCTGGCGCCGTACGCCGACTCGGTGCTGGTGATGGTAAGCGGCGCGGCCCTGATGGCGGTGCCGTTCGGCCTGCTGCGCCGGTCGATCCACGAATTGCAGAACCCGGTGCCCAACCCGGTGGTCCAGCAGCAGGTGCGCGAAGTGGTCGAGGCGGTGCGGCAGCAGGAGGAGTTGCCCGAGCCCATCCTGCGGATCGGACGAATGGGAACCACGATCACGATCGAGCTGGGCTTCGTGCTCGAGCCGGGCACCGGCGACGTCGCCTGCGAGGACCGGGTGCGCCGCGGCGTCCGGGAGGGGCTGGCCGAGCTGCCCTACGAGCTGTGGGTCGTGGTGGAGTTCAGCTACGACCGTGCCCTGGTGGAGTAGCGCACTTCCAGGGGCTCCACTGCTTGACATATGTCCGTTACGGATACATTGTTGATCATGGCCTCCCCGCTCACCCCAGCCGTGCTCCACATCCTGATGGTGCTCGCACACGGCGAGGCTCACGGCTACGCGATCATGAAGCAGGTCGAGGTCGATTCCGCCGGACGGGTGAAGATGGGCCCGGGAACGCTCTACGGCTCGCTCCGGCGGATGATCGACTCCGGCCTCGTCCGCGAAGCCGATCCGCCGGCCGGCGCCGGCGACCCGCGGCGGGTCTACTACGCGATCACGGCGCAGGGCACCGCTGCGCTGGAGGCAGAACTCGAGCGCTACCGAGCTGTGGTGGCGCTGACCGCACTCAGGCCGGCGACCCCATGAGCACCCGGCTGCACAGCTGGCTCGTCCGGCGCTACCCGCGCGAGTTCCGGGCCCGCTTCGCCGAATCCATGGAACGCGACTTCGCGGACATGCTGAGGGACGGCCGCGGCACGCTCCGACCGATCCTCGACACCGCACTCGGAGCAATCAGGGAGAACGCCATGAGCACACGACCGATGCTCGAGCGGCCGCTGCTCGTCACGCTGCTCGCCGCCCTGTTCGCGGTTCCGTTCCTCGCGATGAACCTCGTCGTCGTGTTCCGGGTCGATCCGGTGTTCACGTGGATGCGCCCCGGCCCGCATACGGGACCCTACGAGTTGATTATCCTCTGGGCCCTTCTCGGCCTCCTCCTCGTCGGCGCGGTGGTCGCTCTCCTCCCACTGGCCCGCGCGGGCGCCAACCGATGGAGGCTGGTCCCCAATGTGCTGGTGGGGGGCATGATGCTCACCGGCTTCGTACTGCTCTCGGTCGCGCTCGGGCACGACATGACCTGCGACGCCCTCGTCAGCAAGACCTGCGACTAGGACGAGATTCGGACGCTCGACCCTAGAGCGCGGCCAGCGCGTCCTCGATGGCATCCAGGCCGCGGCGCAGTTCGTCCTGGGTGATCACCAGCGGAGGACGGAAGCGGACGCTGCGGTCACCGCAGCCGAGCATGATGACGCCGCGTTGCAGCAGTTCGTCCAGGAAACGGGTGCGGAAGGCCGGGCTGGGCAGGCTGAAGGCGCACAGCAGGCCACGGCCGCGGGGGTCGGTCAGCAGCGGCTGGCGGGCGGCCAGGGCTTCGAGTTCGCCCAGCAGCCAGGCGCCGGCCTGGGCCGCGTGGTCGATCAGGTTCTCGGTCTCGATCGCGGCCAGGATGTGCTTGGCCCGCACCATGTCAGTCAGGCCGCCGCCCCAGGTGGAGTTCAGCCGGCCGCTGACGGCGAAGACGTTGTCGGGCACCTCGTCCAGCTTGCCGCCGGCCATGATGCCGCAGACCTGGGTCTTCTTGCCGAAGGCGACGATGTCGGGCTCCAGGCCGAGCTGCTGGTAGGCCCAGGGGGTGCCGGTCATGCCGACCCCGGTCTGCACCTCGTCCACGATGAACAGCGCGTCGTGGGCGTGGGTGATCCGCTGCAGCGCCTGCAGGTACTCCGGACGGAAGTGGTGGTCGCCGCCCTCGCTCTGGATCGGCTCGACGATGCAGGCGGCGATGTCGGCGCCGTAGGCGGCGAAGGCCTGCTCGGCGCTCTTCAGCGACATGGTCTCCAACTGCTCGACGGGGCGGGGCTGTCCCTTGTCGTCGGTGCCGAGGTAGGGGGAGGTGATCCGCGGCCAGTCGAACTTCGGGAACCGCGCGGTCTTCACCGGATCGGTGTTGGTCAGCGACATGGTGTACCCGGTGCGGCCGTGGAAGGCGTGCCGCAGGTGGAGCACCCGGGTGCCCAGCTCGGGGGAGAGACCGCGGGCCTCATTCAGCCGGCTCTTGTAGTCGAAGGCCGCCTTCAGTGCGTTCTCGATCGCCAGCCCGCCGCCCTCGATGAAGAAGTAGTGCGGTAGCCGGGGATCGCCCAGCACCCGCCGGAAGGTCTCGACGAACTCGGCCATCGCCACGTTGTAGATGTCGGAGTTGCTCGGCTTGTGCAGCGCGATCCGTCCGATCTCGGCGGCGACCGCCGGTTCCGTGAGCCGCGGGTGGTTCATGCCCACCGCATTGGAGGAGACGAATCCGAACAGGTCGAGATAGCGCCTGCCGGTGACGGCGTCGACCAGTTCACAGCCCTGCGAGGCCTCCAGATCCAGGACGATCGGCAGACCGTCGACCAGCATTGATCGGCGCAGGGCCGGAAGCGCTTCTTCGGGCAACAGGCTCACGGGTTCCATGACAAGACACTACCGGCGACTTCCCGCCTTGGCAGCGACTTGGCCGGACCGCGCGGCCGAGCGCTGGGATTCACCGCTCGGGTTACGTCGATTACGGTCCACTCGTCAGCCGGACGGCTTCGGCGCTGAGACCCGATAGAGGGCGTAGCTGAACTCGCGTCCCTCCCTGGCCACGGGGATGTCGATGGTCGCCACCGGCCCGGCGACCCGGTTCAGGGCGAGCTCCAGCGGCGGGCTGGCGGTCTCGCACCAGATCAACAGGCGTCCGCCGGGAGTGAGCCGGGCCAGGCAGGTGCGCAGGAACTCCTCGGTGTAGACGACGGCGTTGTCGGCGTGGATCAGGAAGCTGGGCCCATTGTCGACGTCCAGCACGATCGCGTCCCAGGGGCCTGTGGTGTCCCTCACGAACGCGACGATGTCGGCGTGGTGCAGTCTCGCCCGCGGATGAACGGCCAGGCGGCGCAGCTGTTCGGTGACGCCGGCTCGCGCCCACTCCAGCAGCGGACCGGCGCGTTCCACCACGTCGAGCCGGGCGCCCCGCTCGAGCAACCGGACGGCGGTGAAGCCGAGGCCCAGGCCGCCGACCAGCACCCGTCCCGGCCGTTCGCCGGCGGCGTCGGCCAGGGCGAGCTCGCTGCTGACGTCCACGGTGTCCATCGCGAACACCCCGTTGACGATCAGCTCGACCACCTCGCCGCGGCGGCGCAGCACGATCTCGCCATCGGGGGTGTCGGCGCGTCCCAGGATCTCGGCGTGCATCCCACCATCGTCACCCATCGGCGACGACCGTGCATTAGTGTCATCGCCATGACCTCCGTCCAGGTAGCCCGGCCAAGCCAGCTCGGCGATGTCTACGACACCATCCTGGCGCGCTCCTTCCAGCCCGATGAGCTGGTCGACAAGGCCGCCTTCATGCACCAGACGACCTGGGGCGAGGTGCTGGTGACGCAGGACGAGGAAGGTCTCGCCACCGGCGTCGCGGTGGCCGACCACCACCCCGGCACCGGGATATCGATTCTGGAGTACCTGGCCGTCGCGCCGGGCCGCCGAGGCGCGGGCGCCGGTTCGGCGCTGCTGCAGGCTGCGGTAGCGCAATGGACGGAACTGGTCGGCCCCGGCGCGCTGCTGGCCGAGATCGAGCGACCCGATTCCCATGCCGCTACCGACCAGTTCGGCGACCCGACCCGCCGGCTCGCCTTCTATGCCCGGCACGGCTTCCAGGCGCTGGCGCTGCCGTACTACCAGCCCGCGCTGGCACCCTCCCAGCATCCGGTGCCCGACCTGATCCTCGGCATCCGCGTGTTCGAACCGTCCTGGGTGAACATCGACGCCTCCCGGTTCGTCGAGGGCCCGCGGTTGGAGCAGGTGCTGGCCGAACGCAACCCCGGTGGCGAGCAGGCCTGGGAGGTGCTGCTGGCCGCCACCCGCGACCCCCAGGGCATCGAACTGGTGCCCCTGCTGGAGTACGCCCGCATCCCACGCAGCGGCCCGGTCGGCTGATCTGAGCCGGCTCCCGCGGCCGGGCGGTGCACTTTCTGCCACATAGTCGCTCTCCGCGACGTATCCCGCCACGCAAGCCGGCTATCTGGCAAAAAGTGCACTTCTGTTGGCGGTGACCGGCACCGCGTCGGTGGCGCCACTGGCTTCTGGTCGCACCCTTCCGCGTCGGGGACGGCAGGACTAGGCTCGCCCGGAGTCTGTCGATGTGGAGGATCATGAGCGAGCCCAGCGCCGAATTCGTCTATCCCGATCCGGAGTTCGTGCACCTTGACGAACTGCCCGATGCCGACGCGCTACGCGCTCGCGCCGCGGCCGATCCGGTGGGCTTCTGGGAGGCCGAGGCCAACGAGCTGGAGTGGTACCAGCCGTGGGAGAAGGTGCTGGACGACTCCCAGGCGCCGTTCTTCAAGTGGTTCGCCGGGGCGAAGACGAACATCGTCCACAACGCCATCGACCGGCACGTCCACGGGCCGTACAAGAACAAGCTCGCGCTGATCTGGGTGGGGGAGAACGGCACCGACCACCAGACCTACTCCTACTTCTCGCTGAACCGCGAGGTCACCCGGATGGCCAACATCATCAAGGCGATGGGCGTCGGCAAGGGCGACAAGGTCACCATCTACCTGCCGCGGATCCCCGAGATCATGTTCGCCATGCTGGCCTGCGCCAAGATCGGTGCCGTCCACTCGGTGATCTTCGCCGGCTTCTCCGCCGACGCGCTCTCGGCCCGCATCGACGATTCGGAGTCGAAGCTGGTGATCACCGCAGACGGCTCCTGGGTCAACGGTGGCATCTTCAAGCTGAAGGACATCGTGGACGAGGCGATCCGCTTCAGCCCCTCGGTGGAGAACGTGATCGTGGTCCGGCGTACCGGCCACGAGGTGTCGATGGAGGCGCTGCGCGACCACTGGTACCACGAACTCTGCGCACTGCCGATCGCGAACGGACCCTGCCCGACCGAGCAGATGGACGCCGAGGATCCCCTCTACATCCTCTATACCTCCGGCTCCACCGGTGCTCCCAAGGCCATCCTGCACACCCACGGCGGCTACATGGTGGGCACCTACTCCACGCTGAAGTACACCTTCGACATCCGTGACGAGGATCGCTGGTGGTGCACCGCGGACCCGGGCTGGGTCACCGGTCACTCCTACCTGGTGTACGGACCGCTCCTGCTGGGCGCCACCACCTTCATGTACGAGGGCGGGCCGACCTACCCCAACCCGAACCGCTGGTGGCAGCTGATCGAGTACTACGGCATCACCACCTTCTACACCGCACCCACCGCGATCCGCTCGCTGATGCGCTTCGGCGAGGCCTGGCCCAACCGGCACGACCTGTCGTCGCTGCGGCTGCTGGGCTCGGTGGGAGAGCCGATCAACCCGGAGGCCTGGCACTGGTTCCACCGGGTGATCGGCAAGGAACGCTGCCCGATCATGGACACCTGGTGGCAGACCGAGACCGGCATGTTCCAGATCTGCCCGACCCCGGGAGCCCCGCTCAAGCCCGGCTCGGGCGGCAAGCCGTTCTTCGGCCAGGAGGCCGAGATCCTGGACGACGACGGGAACCCGGTGCCCGACGGCGAGGAGGGCTTCCTCGTCCTGAAGAACCCGTGGCCGGCCATGATGCGCACCCTCTACAAGGATCCCGACCGCTACGTGAGCACCTACTGGTCGAAGTACCCCGGACGCTACCTCGCCGGCGACTCGGCCAAGCGGGACGCCGACGGCTACTACTGGGTGATCGGCCGCACCGACGATGTGATCAAGGTCTCCGGACACCGGCTCGGGACGGCCGAGGTCGAGTCGGCCCTGGTCTCGCACCCGGCGGTCGCCGAGGCCGCCGCGATCGGCCTGCCGCACGAGGTGAAGGGCAACGCGATCCACGCCTTCGTCGTGCTCCGGCTGGGCTACGAGGGCTCCCAGCAGCTCGCCGAGGAACTGCGCAAGCACGTCTCCGTCCACCTCTCGCCGATCGCCAAGCCGGACTGGATCGACTTCGCCGACAAGCTGCCGAAGACCCGCTCCGGCAAGATCATGCGCCGGGTGCTGAAGGCCCGCGCGCTCGGCCAGGACGAAGGCGACACCACTACCCTGGAGGAGTGACGAGCACAGGCCGGGCCGGGGACGCCGTACCGCTGGAGGCGGCCGAGCGCCGGCGCCGGGACCTGGCCTCGGCGGCCAAACGGCTACGGGTGGCCGCGATGAGCGACCCGGGCCGTTCCGTCGAGTTGGCCGAGACGCTGGTGGAGCTGGTGGGCAGCCGGCTGCTGGCCTGGTCCTTCGCGGAGGCGGCTGCGGACGCTCCGGAATCGGTGGTGCTCTCCGCCCGCATCCTGGCCGAACGGGGGCCGATCGGCCCCTATGCGTCGGCCGACGACGCCGTCCGCTATTTCACGGCCTCTGCGCAGCTGGCCGCCGTCCAAGCGGGGCTGGGGCAGCCCGAGGCCGCCGGTCGCACGCTCGAGGCACTGGACGCCTGGCGGGCACAGCTGGGCGCATTGCCGCTGCTTTCCCACCTCACTCCGCAGACCGCGGTGTGGATGTTGACGGCACGGGCTCGCGCTCTGCTGTCCCGGGACGTGGGCGGCGCCAATGCCCATGCCGAGGCCGCACTGCTCCGGCTCCATGCCGCGCGGCTGGATCGTGACCCGGAGCATGCCTACCTGGCGATGGCGGCTCACCTGGTGGCCGCCGACTGCCGTTGGGCGGCAGGTTCGGGACAGGCCGCGCTCGCGCATCACCGGCTGGCCCTGGCCCGGTACCGGGCCGCGATCGATGGGTTGGCCGGGAGGCAGCCCAAGCCGGCGCTGGTTCAGACCGCGCTGGCACCGCTGACCGAGCTCTACGAGCCGTTCGCCCAGCGGCTGGAGGTCGGTGGCGATCCGGCCGGCGGGATCGCGCTGCGGCGGGCGTGGATCGACGACCTGTACCGACTGGAGCGGACGCCACAAAGCCCGGAACTGGTCTCCGCGCGGGTCGCCCTCGGTCAGGCCCTGGCCCGTGCCGGACGCGCGATCGAGGCCGCCGCGGAACTGGACGGAGTGTCGCCGGCCACCGAGTCGCCGCTGCCGGTGCCGGGCGAGCCGTGCGCCTGGAAGCCTCTGACACCCGACGAGGCGCTGAGCGCCCGCGCGCTGACGATCACCGCCACGGTTCGGCTGCGACGCGATGTGCAGGCCGCCATCGCCGAAGGCGTGACGGAGCAGGCCGTAGCCGCCCAGGCGGAGGCGCGGCTGCGGGAGGAAGCCGAACGGCAGGCGGCTGCCCGCGCAGCGCAGTTGGCCGAGGCGGAGCGGCAGGCCGCTGAGGCAGCCGAGGCGGCAGAGCTCGAAGCGACCGAACGTGACCGCCGCGAGGCCGAGCAGGCGGTCGCCCGCCGCGCCGCGGAGGAGGCAGCCGCGCGCGCGGCGGCGGAGGAGCGGCGCCGGGAGCTGGCCGCGGCGCGGCAGCGGGAACGGACGGCCGATCCCGCAGCCCTCAGGGTGGCCGAGTCGGAGCTTCCGCAGGCCCAACAACAGCTCTCCGAAGCCGGAGCCGACCTCGCGGCCCAGGCGGCGGCGCAGGAGCGACTGGCCGGGCTGCTGCGTCCGCTGGCCCAGGCGGCGCCCGCCCGCCACGCCGCCGAACTCGTCACCTCGCTGGAGGCGCTGGTGAGCCTGCGCTGGCGATTGGGCGACCCGGAGGGTTCCAAGGATGCGGCCAGGGAGGCCAAGGGCTGGGCCGCCGAAGTCGGCCGCTGAGCAGCGGGACGGTGGGCGCACGATCGCGCCCGGATTTTTGTCAGAGGCGCCCGGCAGGATCTCCGGTATGGAATCTCTGCATGTCGATTGTGGGAGCTGCCGGGTCCGCGGGGCGGCCTGTTCGGATTGCGTGATCTCGGTTCTGCTGGGGCCGGTCGGTGACGAGGTTCAGCTCGGTTCCGACGAGGTCGGCGCCCTGGCTGCGCTCGCGGGCGGCGGGCTGATGCCCCCGTTGCGGCTGATCCGCGGCGCCGCTCGCGACTCTACGTATCCTTTCCCAGACGCTGAGGACGGGCGGGGGTTTGCATCCGCGGTGGCCTTCCCTTAGTGTTTTCTCAGCTTTAGTTCAGCCGGCGTTCATGCCGGTGTCGGGAGGGTTCATGTCGGTGCGCGTGTGGCTGAGGTCCGCGTTGTCCGTTGCCGTTGCCAGCGTGCTTACCGTGGGTCTCGCCGTGACACCCGCTCATGCCGACCCGACGGCGCCGCCCAGCAACCTCAAGGACGCCAAGGCCCAGGTCATCCAGCTCGAGACCGAGGCGTCGGCCATCGAGGAGGATCTCGAAGAGGCGCACATCGCGCTCAAGGAGAGCAAGCGGCGGCTCAAGGCGCTCCAGGCCGACATCGCCACCCAGCAGGCCAAGGTGGACGCACTGGGCGAGCAGGCCCGGGCGATCGCGCTGTTGCAGTTCCAGGGCCGTGGCATCGACACCACCGTCCAGCTCTTCACCGAGACCGACCCCGACTCCTTCCTGGATCGGCTGTCCACCACCAGCAATGTCGACGCCACGCTGAACGACACCCTGCAGGAGCACCAGTCCGAGCAGGCGAACCTCACCGACCTGAAGCGCACCGCGGAGGCCGAGGTGGCCGCGCTGGCCGCCGAGGAGAAGCGCCTGGCCGACCTGGACGCGGCCCTGAAGAAGCGGATCTCCGAGGCCGAGGCCCTGGTCGCCCGGATGACCGAGGAGGAGCGGCGCCAGCTCGCCGCCCGCGACGGACGCCAGGTCAGCTTCGACATCGAAGAGGCCGGCGATGTCAGCAAGGCGCTCAAGAAGGTCATCGCCTACGCGGTCGCTAAGGTGCCCGGCGGCCAGTACGTGACCGGTGCCTCCGGGCCGAAGAGCTTCGACTGCTCCGGCCTGGTGCTGGCGGCCTACCGCCAGATCGGGGTGTCGCTGCCGCATTCCTCGCGTGCGATGTTCAACTACGGCCGCGCCGTCTCCCGCGACGAACTCCAGCCGGGCGACCTGATCTTCTGGTACAAGCCGATCCACCACGTCGGCATGTACATCGGCAACGGCAAGATCGTCCACGCCCGCAACCCGCGGGCCGACCTGGTGATCCAGTCGCTGAAGTCCTACCCCGCGCCGTTCACCGGGGCACGCCGACTGATCGGCTGACCCGAGCCCGCATAGGCTCGGCTCATGCGGCGCTCCGGTCTGATGATGGTGGCCGCGTCCGTCCTGCTCACCGGTTGCGCCCCTGCGTCGCCCGTTCCGTCGCCGACGAGTGACCCGACGCCGGCTTCCGCCGATCTGACCGCGACCACGATTCCCACCGGGACGCTGTTCGCTCCGGCCGAACTCGGAACCGACGAACGCCAGGAATGGCTGGACCGGCTCGCGCGCGTCGCGACGATCCTGGAAACCACCGATCTCGGTGCCCTGGACGCCGACTGGGATGGCCGGCTCACCCTCGAACTCCCCGCTGACGCGGCCGGCTACGCCGCGCTGGCAGGCTCCGGTGGCCAGCAGTCCGCGGCGGTCACCCGGCAGGTGGAGTTGCGCAGGCGAGCGGTGGTCAAGTTCGGGGAGCGGGCGGCCGGGTTGTTCTTCACCTCCGACGGGCTGGAACAGGCCACCCGCGAGAACGTCGCACGCTGGCGAGCTGCCCGGTTCGTCGCCGCCGGGGCAACGCGGGTGATCGACCTCGGCTGCGGGATCGGGGCGGATTCGCTGGCCTTCGCCGAAGCCGGGCTCGAGGTGGTGGCGGTCGAGCTCGATCCGGCCACCGCCCTGCTGGCCCAGGCCAATCTGGGGGAGCGTGGCCGGGTGGTCGCGGGCGATGCGGTGGCGCTGGCCGACGAGCTGCTTCGGCCGGGCGATGCCGTCTTCCTCGACCCGGCACGCCGTACCGCTCGCGGCCGCACCTGGAAGCTGGCCGAGGTCAGCCCGCCCTGGAGCTACGCCGTCCGGTTGCTCCGGGAGCGGCTCGCCTGCGTCAAGGCCGCCCCCGGGCTGGGGTATGCCGAGATCCCGCCCGCCGTCGCCGTCGCGGGGGTGGAGGAGCGCGGTGACTTCGTCGAACTCAGCCTGTGGTCCCCGAGCCCCGACTGGCCACCGGGATCGCGCTCGGTGGTACTGCTCCCGGAAGGCCTGGAGCAGAGGGTCGAGCAGCGAGCCGAGCCGGTGGTCGGCGGCGTCGGGAGATACCTCTACGAGCCGAGACCGGCGGTGATCCGGCTGAACGGGATCCCGCTGGTGGCCGAGCAGGTGGCCGGCTGGCGGCTGGCTCCCGGCATCGCCTACCTCGCCTCCGACACCCTGGTCGCCACGCCGCTGGCCACCGTCTTCGAGATCGAGCAGGTGCTGCCCCATGACGAGCGGACGCTGCGCGCCTGGGCGCGGGAGGCCGGGATCGGCACCCTGGAGATCAAGGTCCGCGGCCTGGAGGTCGATCCCGCCTTACTGCGGCGTCGCCTGAAGCTCTCCGGCCCCAATTCCGCGACCGTCGTCCTCACCCCGACCCCCGCAGGCGTCCGCGCGTTGGTCGCCCATCGGCTGTGAGATCGCGATGACCGCCGCCTGCGCGGACGGATGGCCGCGAGCCGGTGTCAGCTGAGCTGCCAGGAGTGGGGCGGGACGCCGTCCATGGGCTCGTCGGAGATGTTCAGACGGAGCTCCAAGCGCTGATCCGCCCCGGCCAGGTGAATCGTGATCGAAGTGTTCGACACCGCGGAGGTGGTGACATCGGCATCGGCCAGCCAGGGGTGACGACGGCGCAGCGCGATCATGGCCCGGTAGTGGTCGTGGAGGTCGGCTCCGAAGGGCAGCAGGCCGTCGGGCGAGTCCGGGAAGGGCGGGCGCACCGCGTCGTCCCCCGCCGCGTGCTCCTGCTTCTCACCGGTGAACCCCTGCTCGTCGCCGGCGTAGACCGACGGCACCCCGGGCAGCAGCATCAGCAGCGTCACGGCCAGCCGGACATGCCGCGGATCCTCCAACTGGGTGGCGATCCGAGTGACGTCGTGATTGCTCAGGAAGGTCTGTGGCCGGAACACCTTCAGCATCTCGCGATGGTGCTGCAGCGCCCAGTCGAGGGCGAAGAAATTGCGGTCCTTCAGGGCCGTCCAGGTGAGATGCCACAGTTCGTACTGGGTGACCGAGTCGACTCCCGAGCTGAGGACGAACTCCTCGTAGGGGCCGTGGATCACCTCGCCCAGCACCCAGACCTCCGGGTGGGCGGCCCGTACCCGCTCGATGATCGGACGCCAGGCCGGCGCTCCGGCGGCGTAGGCGGCGTCGAGCCGCCAGGCGTCCGCGCCGCGATCCAGCCAGTGGATCATCACGTCGCCGACGTACTCGGCGACGGCCGGGTTGGCCAGGTTGAGCTCCACCAGCCGGGGGTGGCCCTCGAAGTTCCACGGGTACCCCTCGTCGGACCATTTGATCCAGCCGCCCTCGGGGGTGTCCGGTCCGGCAGCGATCGCACGCCGGACGATCTCGTGATCGCGAGCCAGGTGGTTGAACACCCCGTCCAGGCAGAGCCGGATGCCGCGTGCCTTCGCCTGCGCGACCAGTTCGTCGAAGTCGGCATCGTCGCCCAGCCGCGGGTCGATCCGGTAGTGGTCGAGGGTGTCGTACCCGTGAGAGCCGGCGGCGAACACCGGTGCCAGCAGCAACCCGTTGGCTCCCAGTTCGACGAGGTAGTCCAGCCAGTTCAGCAGCTGGGGTAGCCGGTGGCTGACCTGGCTCACCGCGTTGCGCTCGGCGTCCACGAAGCCGAGCGGATAGACGTGCCACCAGATGACACTCGCGGGCCAGTCCAGCGGAGCGGCGGACCGGGCCTGCTCGGGTTCGTCCGAGGGCGAAGCCGAGCTTGACGAGCGTAGCGAGGAGTCGTCAGGGGTCGTCATTCCCGAGATTCTAGCCAGGTCGGATCCCGAAGCCGGGGCGCCGGCACGCGGGTTACTGGCACTCGGCTTGATCGAGTGCTAGCGCCGGTATAGATTCGGTTTAGCACTCTCCCTAGGAGTGTGCCAACGCCGAGGTGGCACCGCGACGACACCGGAGCACGAACCTGACCACTCGGGGCCATAGGGCCCACCATGAACGAAAGGGTTTTGACGTGGCAGTCACGATCAAGCCGCTCGAGGATCGCATCCTCGTCCAGCCGCTGGAGGCCGAGCAGACCACCGCCTCCGGCCTGGTCATCCCCGATACCGCCAAGGAGAAGCCGCAGGAGGGTCGCGTCCTGGCCACCGGCCCCGGGCGGATCGACGACAACGGCAACCGCGTCCCGCTGGACGTCGCCGAGGGTGACATCGTCATCTTCAGCAAGTACGGCGGCACCGAGGTCAAGTACAACGGCGAGGAGTACCTGTTGCTCAACGCCCGCGACATCCTCGCCGTCGTCACCAAGTAAGGACCATCACCTATGGCAAAGATCCTTCAGTTCGACGAGGAAGCCCGTCGCTCGCTTGAGCGTGGTGTGGACGCCCTCGCCAACGCCGTGAAGGTCACCCTCGGCCCGAAGGGCCGCTACGTCGTCCTCGACAAGAAGTGGGGCGCTCCGACCATCACCAACGACGGCGTGACCGTCGCCAAGGAGGTCGAGCTCGCCGATCCGTTCGAGAACCTCGGCGCCCAGCTCGCCAAGGAGGTCGCGACCAAGACCAACGACGTGGCCGGTGACGGCACCACCACCGCGACCGTCCTCGCCCAGGCTCTGGTGCACGAGGGCCTGCGGGCGGTGGCCTCCGGCGCCAACCCGATCGAGCTCAAGCGTGGCATCGACGCGGCTGTTACCGCGGTCGAGGAAGAGCTGCGCAACCTGGCTCGCGAGATCGAGACCACCGACGACATGGCTTCGGTGGCCACCATCTCCGCCCGCGACGAAGAGATCGGCCGCCTGATCGCCGATGCCTTCGACAAGGTCGGCAAGGACGGCGTGATCACCGTCGACGAGTCGAACACCTTCGGCACCGAACTCGAGTTCACCGAGGGCATGCAGTTCGACAAGGGCTACCTGTCGCCCTACTTCGTCACCGATCCCGATCGGATGGAGGCGGTGCTCGAGGATCCGTACATCCTGATCAACTCGGGCAAGATCTCCTCGATGAACGACCTGCTCCCGGTGTTGGAGAAGGTCATCGGTGCCGGCGGCACCCTGTTCATCGTGGCCGAGGACGTCGACGGCGAGGCGCTCAGCACGCTGATCGTCAACAAGATCCGTGGTGTGTTCACCTCGGTGGCCGTGAAGGCTCCCGCCTTCGGCGACCGCCGCAAGGCCATGCTGGAGGACATCGCGATCCTCACCGGCGGCAAGGTGATCGCTCCCGAGGTGGGCCTCAAGCTCGACCAGATCGGCCTGGATTCCCTGGGCCGGGCTCGCCGCGTGGTGATCACCAAGGACAACACCACGATCGTGGACGGCGCCGGCGATCCCGCCGAGGTCGCGGGCCGCGTGGCGCAGTTGCGCGCCGAGATCGAGCGGACCGACTCCGACTGGGATCGCGAGAAGCTGCAGGAGCGGGTCGCCAAGCTCGCCGGCGGCGTCTGCGTGATCAAGGTCGGCGCGGCCACCGAGGTGGAGCTCAAGGAGAAGAAGCACCGCATCGAGGACGCCGTGTCGGCGACCCGCGCGGCGATCGAGGAGGGCATCGTCGCCGGTGGCGGCTCCGCTCTCATCCACGCCGCCAAGGCCCTGGCCGACGGCCTGGGCAAGTCGGGCGACGAGAAGGCCGGCGTGGCGATCGTCGCCAAGTCGGTGGTCGAGCCGCTGCGCTGGATTGCGGAGAACGGCGGCGAGCCGGGCTACGTGATCGTCTCCAAGGTCGCCGAACTCACCCCCGGCAACGGCTACAACGCCGCCACCGGCGAGTACATCGACCTGATCGCGGCCGGCGTCATCGACCCGGTCAAGGTCACCCGCTCGGCGCTGGCGAACGCCGCCTCGATCGCCGGCCTGCTGCTCACCACCGAGACCTCGGTGGTCGAGAAGCCGGCTGAGGACGAGGACGACCACGGTCACGGCCACAGCCACTGAGTAGTCCCTTCGGACGGGCCCTCACCCTCGGGTGGGGGCCCGTTCTGCTGCCCAGGCACTGCGGCGCATCCGAGCAGAAACCGGGTGGCTCAGGGTGGCTGAGTGGATAATCCAGTCGTCGGGGCGAAATCGCCCGGTTTCTGCGGAAAGAGCTGGTGAGAGGCGGGTCCGGCTGGACGATGGCAGCGGGCCGAGCTGCCAACACCGAGCTAAGCCGCAGTGACCGAGCCAAGCTGCCCTGACACGCAGAATCCGGGTGATTCTGAGTGGCTGAGTGGATATTGCCGGCAGCCGGGCCGGATTACCCGGTTTGTGCGGGCCATGGGTCGGGGCGAGGGGGAATCGTCCCCCAGGAGGATGACGTCTGCCCGTGAGGACGACGCGGCCTGGCGGGTGGCTCGCCTACCGTGGCGGTATGAGTGAGACCCACCCGGAGAGTCCCGGGATCGAGGCGGACGGCCTCAAGCGCGCGTTCGGCGACGTGCGGGCGGTGGACGGCGTCAGTTTCGTCGCACCGGCCGGCGCGGTCACCGCGCTGATCGGCCCCAACGGATCCGGCAAGACCACGTTGTTGCTGCTGCTGGCCGGGCTGCTGAAGCCCGACGCCGGACGTGCCGCGGTCGGCGGGTTCGATCTCGCCACCCACAACCTGCAGGCCCGCTCCCGAGTCGGCTGGATGCCCGATGTCTTCGGCACCTGGGATTCGCTGACCTGCGTCGAGATCCTCGCCACCTTCGCCCGGGCCTACGGCATCGCCAAGCCGGAGGCGGAACGCCGTGCGCTGGAACTGCTGCACAAGGTCTACCTCGACGAGTTCGCGCCCCGGCCGGCCCGGGTGCTCAGCCGTGGTCAGAAGCAGCGGCTCGGACTGGCCCGGGCGCTGGTGCACGATCCGTCCGTGCTGCTGCTGGACGAGCCAGCTTCGGGTCTCGACCCGCGTTCCCGGATCGAGCTGCGCGAGGTGCTGCGCGATCTTGCCGCTCAGGGCAAGACGGTGCTGGTCTCGTCCCACGTGCTCAGCGAACTCGAAGAGGTCTACGACCACGCCGTCTTCCTCTCCCAGGGCCGGACGGTCGAACTCGCGACCGCTGCCCAGCCGGCCTCGATGAGCCGTGGCTGGCGGCTGGACGCCATCGACCCGGTCGCGCTGCGGACCTTCCTGGACGACGCCGACATCCCCTGGCAGCCCGGCGCCGGCGGCGAGGTGGTCGTCCAGCTGGCCAGCTACGAATCCGCCGCCGAGTTGCTGCACGCCGCGGTGGCTGCCGGCGTACTGGTGCACACCGTGGCGCCGTTGTCGGGCCGGCTGGAAGAGGCCTACCTTTCACTGGATCAGGAGCGGGTATGAACACGTGGTCGTTGAGCTGGCACGGCCTGCGAACGGTCGTCAGCCTCGAACTCCGGCAGCGGATCCGATCCCCGCGGTGGATGGTGGCGCTGGCCGCCTGGTTCGTCCTGATCGGTGGCATCACCGGACTGGTGATCTATTCGATGTCGTACCTGTACGGCGATCGCGGGTACGCGTCGGAGTACAGCGCCGGTCCGCTGGCCTTCGGCATCATCACCATGTTCGTGCTCGGCATGGGCCTGATGATCGCGCCGGCCTTCACGTCGACCTCCATCAACGGCGACCGTTCGTCCGGCACTCTCGCCACCCTGCAGGCCACTCGCCTGTCGGCCTTCGAGATCGCGGCCGGCAAGCTGATCGCGGCCTGGCTGGCCGCGGCGGTGTTCCTGGTGGTGGCGCTGCCGTTCATCGTCTGGACGATGGTGCTCGGCTGGATCTCGATCTGGCAGGTGGCGGTCTGCTTCGCGGTGGTGTTCGCCCTGGTGGCGGTGGTGTGTGCGATCGGTCTGGGCTGGTCGGCACTGATCCAGCGGACCGCCGGGGCGACGGTGATGACCTATCTCAGCGTCGTCCTGCTCAGCATCATCAGCCCGATGGTGATGGTGCTGTCGATGCCGTTCACCCTCGAAGAGACCACCTACAAGGTGTGGGGACTGCCCGAGAGCGTCTCCAATGCCTACTACGACGAGGTCAACCGGTACTGGGAGCAGCATCCGGACGGCGATGGGTCGGGCCTTCCCGCCCCGCCGGTCGGCGAATGCACCTGGACCGAACAGCGGTACGAGAACTACCGCACGGACCGGCTGTGGTGGCTGTTGGTGCCGAACCCGTTCGTGATCGTCGCCGATGCGGCCCCGCTGCCGGATGTCGCCCGGGACAGGCTGGACACCTACGTCAACATGTCGTCCGATCCGCTGGCCGGCATCCGCCTGGGGGTCCGCTCGATGGCGATCGGTCCGGAGCTGGTGCGCGACGACTGCATCTGGCTGTACAACGAGCTGGGCTACAACGTCGACTGGAATGAGGACGGCACGCCGAACCTGACCACCCAGAACGGAACCCCGGTGCCCTACGACAGCCCGGTGCCGCAGCGCACCGTCGATGCCGGTTCTCCGGTCTGGCCCTGGGGTCTGGGGGTCAATCTGGCGATTGGCGTCGTGTTCTTCTGGGTCGCGGTGCGCCGCCTGGCGATTCCCTACGGCGTCCTCCCGCGGGGCGTCCGGGTCGCCTGACCGGGCCGTTCCACCCTCCGTCGGAGCTGAAGTGGGCTTTTGGTCGGCCAGCTCAGCTGCCGGCCTGGGCCAGACCGGTCTCGTAGGCGACCACGACGGCCTGGACGCGGTCGCGGACGCCGAGCTTGGCCAGGATGTGGCGGACGTGGGTCTTCACGGTGGTCTCCGAGAGGTACAACTCGGCCGACAGCTCGGCGTTCGACAACCCCCGCGCGATCAGCTGCAGGATCTCGCGCTCCCGCTCGGTCAACCCGGCCAGTCGTGGGTCGGGCTCGCTGGAGGCGGAGGGGGTGACGCCGGTGGCGACATGCTCCAGCAGCCGCCTGGTGGAGGACGGCGCGATCACCGCGTCGCCGCTGTGCACGGTGCGGACGGCCGTCAGCAGGTCGGCGGGCGGGGCGTTCTTCAGCAGGAAGCCGGAGGCGCCGGCGCGGATCGCGCTCAGCAGGTACTCGTCCACGTCGTAGGTGGTGAGCATGATCACCTTCGGCGCGTCGCAGTTCTCCAGGATGCGGCTGGTCGCCTCGATGCCGTCCATCCCCGGCATCCGGACGTCCATCAGGATGATGTCAGTGGGGGTCCGGGCGAGCCGGACCGCCTCCACGCCGTCGCCGGCCTCCCAGGCGACCACCAGGTCGGGCTGGGATCCGATCACCATCGCCAGCCCGGCTCGCACCAGCTGCTGGTCGTCCACCACCCCCACCCGGATCGGCTCGGTCACGCTCTCACTCATGGACATCCTCCTTCGGGCAGGGCGCCGGCAGTACCGCCCGGACGCGGAAGCCGCCCTGCGGCTGCGGCCCGGCCTCACAACTGCCGCCGACGATCTCGGCGCGTTCCTGCATCCCGACCAGGCCGAGGCCACCGCTGCTGGCCGGGGTGGCCTCGCTGTCGCCGGCATCGGTGACGGTCAGCACCACTTCGCCGGGCACCCAGTTCTCGGTCACCACGACCCGGGCGGCGGGAGCGTGCTTCATCACATTGGTCAGGGCTTCCTGACAGATCCGGTACAGCGCCAGCCCGATCGCCGACGGCAGCGGACGGGGTTCGCCCAACTGGACGAAGCTCGCCGCCACCCCGGCGTCGCGGGCGTCGGCGACCAGCTCGGCTATCCCGGTCTGGTTGGGGACGGGGGAGAGTTCGGGCCGCTCCTCGCTGCGCAGCATGCCGAGGATGCGCCGGGTGTCGGCCAGCGCCAGGCGTCCGGTGTCGGCGATGGTCTCCAAGGCGCGCTTGGTGGCGGCCGGATCGGTGGTGTAACTCCCGCCGTCCGCCTGGGCGACCATGATCGCCAGCGAGTGCGCGATCACGTCGTGCATCTCCCGCAGAATGCGGGTCCGTTCGGCGGCGACCGCGATGTCCACCTGGTTCTGATCGTGCTCGGTCAGGGCGGTCTGCTGCTCCGCCTGGAGCCGCGCGCCCTCGCGGCGAGCTCGTTGCCACAGCACCGCCAGCACTGCGCATCCGGCCAGTGCGAGCGCGAGCAGGACGCCCAGCAGCGTTGTCATGATCGCCGAGCCAGTGCCGCGGCGAGGGCCCGCCAGCCGAGCAACAGCAGCCCCAGCACCGCCGCTGTGACCACGACGAAAGGCAGCTGGGCGGTGTCACCGCCGAGCAGCCGCAGCCCGAGGCCGCCACCGACGGTCACCACCCAGGCCATCAGCCCCGCCCGCCACCAGCTGTCGCCGCCGAATCGCGAGGCGAGCAGCGAGCCGGCGAGCGCCGCGACCACGAACGGCCAGGCGGTCTGCGCGATTCCTGGCAGGGAGAGCTCGGAGCCGTGCGAGGCCCGTCCGATGATCGCGAACACGAGGGCTGCCGCCACGTCGATTCCCAGCGCGCGCCCCATGGGCTCGACCCTAGCGGTTCCGTATCGCGCCTCGTCGCAGCAACCGGAACGGGTCGGGGATCGACCGGGGTTCGGCCGGACCTCCGGGGAGCGAAGGTGGTGGAGTCGGGGCGCCGACGGTGAGGCGTCAGGAGTGGACGACGATCTCCACCCGCTGGAACTCCTTGACCTCGGTATAGCCGGTGGTGGCCATGGCGCGGCGCAGCGCGCCGACCAGGTTCATGGTGCCATCGGGGGTGTGCGAGGGGCCCAACAGGATCTCCTCCAGGGTGCCGATCGCGCCCACCTTCACCCGTTCGCCGCGCGGCAGGGTGGGGTGCCAGGCTTCCGACCCCCAGTGGTAGCCCTTGCCGGGGGCGTCGAAGGACCGCGCCAGCGGCGTGCCCACCATCACCGCGTCCGCGCCGCAGGCGATCGCCTTGGTGATGTCCCCGGAGCGGCCCAGCGCCCCGTCGGCGATCACGTGGACGTAGCGGCCGCCCGATTCGTCGAGGTAGTCGCGCCGGGCCTCGGCCACGTCCGACAGCGCCGAGGCCATCGGCACCTCGACGCCCAGCACGTTGCGGGTGCGCTTGGTCGCGCCGCCGCCGAAGCCGACCAGGACGCCGGCCGCGCCGGTGCGCATCAGGTGCAGCGCGGACTGGTAGGTGGCGCAGCCGCCCACGATCACCGGGACGTCGAGCTCGTAGATGAACTTCTTCAGGTTCAGCGGCTCAGAGACCGTCGAGACGTGCTCGGCCGAGACCGTCGTGCCGCGGATCACGAAGAAGTCCAGCCCCGCCTTCTCGATCACCGGTGCGAACTCGGCGCAGGTCTGCGGCGACAGGGCGCCGGCGACCGGCACACCGGCCTCCCGCAGTTCGGCCATCCGGGCGGTGATCAACTCGGCCTGGATGGGCGCGGCGTACAGCTCCTGCATCCGCCGGGTGGCGGTCACCTGATCCTCGATGCCGGCCAGCTCGTCCAGCAGGCCGGTCGGGTCCTCGTACTTCGTCCACAGGCCTTCGAGGTTGAGCACGCCCAGGCCGCCCAGCCGGCCCAGCGCGATCGCGGTGGCCGGCGACATCACGGAATCCATCGGTGCGGCGACGATCGGGAAGTCGAAGGTGAGGGCATCGATCCGCCAGCCGAGGTTGACCTCCTCGATGCCGCGGGTGCGCCGGTTCGGGACGATGGCGATGTCGTCGAACCCGAAGACGGGCACGGCACGCTTGGAACGTCCGATGTCGATCATGTGGCTTCCTTGCCTAGGACTGAGCGGAGTAGTTGGGTGCTTCGATGGTCATCTGGATGTCGTGGGGATGCGACTCCCGCAACCCGGCGGCGGTGATCCGGACGAACCGACCCTTGGCGTGCAGCTCGGGGATGGTGGCGGCACCGGTGTAGAACATCGACTGCCGCAGACCGCCGACCAACTGGTAGGCGACCGCTGCCAGCGGGCCGCGGAACGGCACCTGGCCCTCGATGCCCTCGGGCACCAGCTTGTCGTCGGCGTCGATGTCGCCCTGGAAGTAGCGATCGCGGGAGTAGGACGCCTTGCGGCCACGCTTGGCCATCGCTCCCAGCGACCCCATGCCGCGGTAGGACTTGAACTGCTTGCCGTTGATGAACACCAGCTCGCCCGGGCTCTCCGCACAGCCGGCCAGCAAGGAGCCGAGCATGACGGAATCCGCGCCGGCCACCAGCGCCTTGGCGATGTCGCCGGAATACTGCAGCCCGCCGTCGCCGATCACGGGGACGCCTGCCGGCCGGCAGGCCTGGGCGGCGTCGTAGATGGCGGTCACCTGGGGAACGCCGATCCCCGCCACCACCCGGGTGGTGCAGATCGAGCCCGGGCCAACCCCGACCTTGACCCCGTCGGCTCCCGCCTCGACCAGCGCTCTGGCGCCTTCGTAGGTGGCGATGTTGCCGCCGATGATGTCGACCTCGCGGGCGTGCGGCTCGGCCTTCAGCCGGGAGATCATCTCCAGTACACCGCGGGAGTGGCCGTGCGCGGTGTCGACCACCAGCACGTCGACCCCGGCGTCGATCAGCCCCATCGCGCGCTCCCAGGCGTCGCCGAAGAAGCCGATCGCGGCGCCCACCCGGAGCCGGCCGTAGGCGTCCTTGGAGGCCAGCGGGTACTTGTCGGACTTCACGAAGTCCTTCAGCGTGATCAGGCCGTGCAGCCGGTTGTCGGAATCGACCAGCGGCAGCTTCTCGATCTTGTGCTGGGCCAGCAGCGCCAGCGCCTGATCGGATTGAATCCCGGGCCAGCCGGTCACCAGCGGCATCGGTGTCATCACGTCCCGCACCAGCCGGGAAGGATCCTCCTCGAACCGCATGTCGCGGTTGGTGACGATGCCCAGCAGATGGCGCTGCTCGTCCACGACTGGGATGCCGGAGATCCGGAACTGGCCGCACAGCTCGTCCGCCTCGCGGATCGTCGCCTCGGGGCCGATCGTGATCGGGGAGTCGACCATGCCGGCCTCGGAACGCTTCACCCGGTCGACCTGGCGGGCCTGCTCCTCGCCGGACATGTTGCGGTGCAGGATGCCCAGACCGCCTTCGCGGGCCATCGCGATCGCCATCCGCGATTCCGTCACCGTGTCCATCGCCGAACTCAGCAGCGGAAGCCGCACCTCGATGCGCTTGCTGATCCGGGTGGTGGTGTCCACCGCCGACGGGATCACGTCGCTCTCATTGGGCTGCAGGAGCACATCGTCGAAGGTGAGGCCCAGGGCCGCGAACGGGCTCGGAACACCGGAGGGGGTCAGCGGATCGACCACAACGCTCTCAATCTCTAGGCGGGCAGGGTCTCATCCTAACCCCGCCCGGGGCCCCGCTGGTCGCCGTGGCCAAGGGCTGCGAAGGCCCTGGTCAAGGTGGGCTGGGCGAAGGTGAAGCCGGCATCCAGCAGGCGCGCCGGGCGAACCCGGGTGCTCGCCAGCAGCACCTCGTCGACGAACTCGCGGGTGAACAGCGTCCGCACGGCCAGCAGCGGCATGGGGATCAGGGTGGGCCGGTTCAGGAAGCGGCCGTAGGCGCGGGTGAAGGCGGCATTCGTGACCGGATTGGGGGCCACGAGGTTGACCGGACCGGTCAGCTCGGAATCCAGCAGCCAGGTCACGGCCCGCAGCCAGTCGGGCAGGCCGATCCAGGAGACGAACTGGCGTCCGCTGCCGATCCGTCCGCCCAGCCCCGCGGAGAAGAGCGCCTTCTGGGCGCCCAGGAAGCCACCCGATGGGGTCAGCACGTTGCCGGTGCGCAGGGTGGTTGTGGGTACGGCGCAGTGGCCGGCTGCGGTTTCCCAGTCGACGCAGAGCTGGGGCAGAAAGCCGCGCCCGGGTGGGGTGGTCTCGTCGACCACCTCGATTCCGGCGTCCCCGTAGTAGCCGATCGCCGAGGCGTTCAGCAGCCGCTGGCAGCGCCCGTCCGGGTCGATGCTGGTGACGATGGTCAGCGTGCTGGAGATGCGCGAGCGCCGCAGTTCGGCCTTGCGTTCCTTCGTCCACCGGCCGCCGCCGATCGATGCGCCGGCGAGGTTGACGACCGCGTCCACGTCGGTCAGGCCCGGGGCGTCGATCCGTCCGGCGTCGGGATCCCAGTGACGCTGGTCGGAGGCCGCCACCTGGCCGCGCACCAGCCGCACGACCTCGTGTCCCTGTTCGCGCAGCCGGCGCGACAGAGCACTCCCCAACAGGCCGGTGCTGCCGCCGATCGCTACGCGCATGGCCCGATCCTGCCATGCCGAGCAAGCACCGCAGGCGCCCGACGTCATACGGGGGTGACGCCGGGCTGCTCAGCGGCCCGGGCGAAGCGGCTCGGTGCAGCCTGGCGCTGCCACGCCTGGTCCAGCCCGGTGAGGCGACGCTGCCCACCGGTGATCGGCCCGGTCGTCGGCCGGCTCGACTCGCTCTTCCCGCTCCCGCATCGCGCCAGGCCGACGACCCGGCCTCTTCGGAGTCTTGCAGCCGGTGACCTCCGGCGAAACGGTCAGGCCCGGAAACCCCCAGTGGTCAGGGGACAATTCCCCCAGAGCTGAGGACGGATGGGATCGTGGTGCGCTGGACGGCATCGCTATGCTCGGAGCGTGGCAGTGATGACGGCGCGGATCGGCATCGTTGACGACCATCCGGCGATCCTGCTCGGGACAACGGCCATCCTCAACGCGCGCGACGGCTTGCACGTGGTGGCGACCGCCCCCACGGTCTCGGAGTTGCTTTCCCGCGGAGTGGGGCTCGACGTGGTGCTGCTCGACCTGGTGCTGGCCGACGGCACGACCCCGGCGGAGAACGTCGCCCGGCTGACCGCGTCGAGTATCCCGGTGATCGCCTACACCTCCGGCGACCGCCCGCAGTTGGTGCGCGAGGCGAGCCGGGCCGGCGCGGCCGGCATGGTGCGCAAGTCCGAGCTTCCCGAGGCGATCGTCGAAGCGGTGCGAACCGTCCTGGGCGGCGGGGTGGTGGCCAGCACCGACTGGGCCAGCGCGCTGGACACCGATCGCGAGTTCGTCAACGCCAGGCTCACCGGCCGCGAGGCCGAGGTGTTGGGGCTGTATGCCTCGGGTGAGACCGCCGAGCGGGTGGCGGCGTTGCTGTTCATCACCAAGGAGACGGTCTACGACCACATCCGGCGGATCCGCGCCAAGTACGCCGCGGCCGCCCGGCCCGCGCCGACCAAGCTCGATCTGTACCACCGCGCGGTCGAGGACGGCATCGTCCCACGCGGGCGATGAGCGTCGACGCCTCCCGGCGGTCGGTCGGCCTGCTGATCTCCCTGGGCGGCGTGCTCCTGATCGCCGGACGGATTCCGTCCGCGCTCGCGCAAACCCCGTACTTCGCCCCGTCCTGGACGGTGACAGCGCTGGCGTGCGTCGGTCTGCTGGTGGCGCTGGCCGGGTTCGGACGGACACTGCCCGGCCCGGCACTGCGGTTCGGCTGGGCGGCCGTGCCTGCGCTGGCCTGGCTGCTGCTGTTCACCTGGGCCGGTGCCTACGGCGGGGCCGACCTGGCGGACGTCGACCCCTGGTTCCGTGGCCTGGTGCCGGCCGTGCTCTGCTACCCGCTGTTGCTGGTGCGGCCGTGGGCCGCGTTCGGTCTCGCGGTCGGCCTCACCCTCACCCCTCCGCTGTCCACGATGGTGTTCGCCGGCGGGCTGACGCCGCGCTTCGCCACCGACACCGTGATGCACTTCGGGAACCTGATGTTCGTCGGGATCATCGCCGGAGTGCTGGCCAGATTGCGCCACCTGGAGGCGCAGGAGGCCGCCGCGCAGCGGCAGCGAGCGCTCGAGCTGGCCGCGCAGGCGTCCGCCGAGCGGCAGTTGGCGGTGGCGCGGCTGGTTCACGACGAGGTCTTGTCGACCCTGGTGGGAGCCCTGCAGAGCGACGGTGCGCCGATGGTCCGGCAGGCCGCCGAACAGGCCCTCTCGCGACTGCGGACGGCGGGCGTGGCGCACCCGGGCGCCGAGCCGGTGACGTTCGGGCAGGTGACCCAGCTGGTGACCGAGGCGGTGCGGGCAGGCGGGGTGGCCGTCGAGGTGGCCGCGGAGAACCTCCCGGACGCGGAGTTGCCGCGGGTGGCCGCGGACGCGCTGGTGCAGGCCTCCGCCGAGGCGGTGCGCAATGCCGCCCGTCATGGTGGGGCGCGGGTGCGGGTGACGATCTCGTCCGCCGAGGATCCGGGCGGGCTGCGGATCCGGATCGAGGACGACGGGCCGGGCTTCGATCCGGCCGGCCTGCCCCCGGATCGGCTCGGCGTGCGGCAAAGCATCGACGGACGGCTACAGGCCGCCGGCGGGCGCGCCGGCTTCGGCCAGGCTCCCGGTGGCGGTACCCGGGTCGACCTCCGGTGGCCGGCATGACCGTGGAGCATCGGACAGCATCCGTTCCCGGGCTGGGTGCGGCGGGCTTCGACAGCGGCCGGGCACGCTGGGCGCTGGTCGTGGTCTGGGTGACGGGGATCGCGCACGGCTTCGTCGTCGGCCATCTGCCCTCGGGCGTTGCTCCGGTGATCCTCGCCTACCTCGCCAGCCTGGCGGCGGCGCTGCTGCTGACCAGCCGGCGTCCCGCGCCGCTCACGGTGTTCCAGGCAACCCTGCTGGCAGCCTGCGCGGTGTTCAGCAGCGGGGTCTCCCTCCAGTTCGCCGAAGCGGACAGCTGGCTGCTGCAGTTCCCCTGCTATGTGGCGGCGATGATGATTCCGCGCGGGAATCCGATTGCCGGCGGCGCGGCCGGGGGCGTCATCATCGCGCTCGTGATCGGCTGGGGGATCACCACCGGCGAGCCGGCGGCGGTGCTGGTGAGCATGATCGCCGATCCGGCGGCGGGGCTGCTGGTGGGCTACGTCTGGCTGCTCGCGCTGCGGTACTTCGTGGTGCGGGAACGAGCGGCCCGCGATCGCGTTGCCGAGGCCGGGGCGAGTGAGGCGGCGGCGCTGGCCGCCGGCGAGGCAGCCACCGCGGATCTGGCGGGGATCGAGGCGGTCGTCGCGCCGGTGCTGAGCGACCTGGCCGCCGGGCGGCCGCTGGATGAGGCATTCCGGGCCGAGCTGGGCATCGCCGAAGCGGTGGTCCGGGATCGGATCCGGGTGCCGCAGTTGCGGCACCCGCGGCTTGAGGAGTCCCTGGTGCGGGCCCGTCGCCGCGGGGTGCGGGTCCTGCTGGTCGGCGAGCCCTCCGGGGTGCGGGGACTGGATTCCGGGACGGCCGCCACACTCTCCGGGCTGGTGGATTCGGTGGCGACGGGCGGTATCACGATCCGCGCGGTTCCCGGGCAGGCCGCGGTGACGGCCGTCCTCGATCGCGCTGGTGAGATCGAGCGAGTGGAGCTGCTGCCCGGTAGCTGACCTACCGGATCACGCCGTGCCAGACGGCGGTCTGGACGGCGTTCCAGTTCGCGAACCCCACCGCGGATCCGTACACCCACCGGCACTGTCGCCGGGTGAGCGGAATCAGGGCGAGGAGGGCCAGGCTCCACGGCAGGTACCAGGGGTGCAACGCCTGGCCGAGGACGGCGAGCGCGAACGAACCCCAGGCCACCGCCGCCAGCGGACGGTCGGCGAAGGTCACCACCACCCAGCCCAGGACCACCAGCAACACCGCGGTGCCGATCAGGCCCGCCACGGCCAGGACGGCCTCGGCATCGCCGCCGCTCCAGGACGCGATCGCCGCGGCGCCCTTCGACAGCAGGGCCAGCGGCGCCGGGGTGGGCGCCCGGCCCATCAGGTCGAGGCCGGCCACCCAGCCGAAGCCGAGCCCGGTGCCCAGGCAGATCGCGGCGAAGGTGGCGACCGTGACGGCGGTGGCGATCGCCGTCCGCCAACCGAGCAGCCATAGCCGTCGCGGCAGCGGGGAGGCTGCCAGCGCGGCGGCGACCGGCAGCCCGGCGACCGCGATCACCGCCAGCCCGCCCTGTTGCTTGAGTGCCATGGCCACCCCCACGACGGCGGGCGCCAGCAGCAGGCTCATCCAGTCGGCCGGTACCCGTAGCACCAGCCAGATCGCCAGCAGGGTGACCGCCACCATCGGAGCGTCGTTGTGGGCGCCGCCCACGAAATGCAGGACGACCAGCGGATTCAGCACCCCCAGCCAGACGGCCACGCGAGGCGCGGGGACCGCGCCCCCGCGTGACGTCCCAACGAGCGGCACCCGCCGCGAGGAATCGACCGAGCCGCGGAGCTCGGCCGCGATCCGGGGAATCAGCCACAGCATCGCCGCCAGGGCGAGCAGTACCGGAATCCGCATCGCCACGATCGACCAGTACGGATGAGCTCCGGCGAGGGAGACCATCGCCGCCTGCACCACGATCGCCAGCGGGGGATAGGCCACGGTGCTGCCGGCCCACAGCGGATCGACCTGGCCGGCGAACGGCCCACCGCCGCCGGCCAGCCCGAGCAGATAGGGATCCAGGCCCCGCAGTCGCATCCAGCCGAGGTCGGCGTACAGCACCGCGTCCGGGCTGAGTACCGGTGGCACCACCAGCAGCGGCAGACTCCACAGCGCCAGCACGGCCGCGGCCGGCGGGCCCGGGTTCGCCGGGGTGGGACGCAGCCGCCACCAGGCCCAGGTCAGGCCGGCCGCGCCGGCCCCGATGAGCACCCGGTTCAGCGGGATCGGGATCAGCGCGGCGGCCGTCATGACGGTGTCGTTGGGCCAGTACCCGGCGAAGGAATACTCCGGATGGGTGCTGCCCCAGGCGACCAGCGTGGTCGCCAGCATTCCCAGCCATACCCATCGATCGCGCAGGGTGGCGATGAGCGACGGCATGGCTTCCTGGAGTCGAGGACGGTAATGCCCCAGTCTAGGGCGCCTCGCTCACGAGACGGTGAGCCGGCGGCTCAGTCGTCGTAGCCGTAGCGGTCTTCCCAGCGATCCTCGACCCGGTCGGGGGCCTTGTACTGCCGCAGGATGTCCTTGCCCTTGCCGCCGGAGAGCTTGTCCTTGCCGGAGCCGCCCTCGATCAGGTCATGGCCGGACTGGCCGTAGAGCTTGTCCTTGCCCGAGTCGCCCTCGATGTGATCGTTGCCCGAGCCGCCGTAGATCCGGTCGGCACCGCTGCCGCCTTCCAGCGTGTCGTGGCCGGAGCCGCCGTAGATGACGTCCTTGCCGGATTCGCCGTCCACCTCGTCATGGCCGCTGCCGGCGTCGATCCAGTCGTTGCCGGAGCCGCCCTCGACCTCGTCGTTGCCGCTCCCCGCGCAGATGACGTCGTTGCCGCCCCGTCCGTCGATCTCGTCGTGCCCGCCGAGCGCGACGATCACGTCGCGTCCCGAGGTTCCGTTGATCTCGTCGCTGCGTTCGGTGCCGACGATGGTGGCCGGGTAGCCGTTGCAGGTGTAGGCCGGGGTCGCCGCGTCGGCGGTGGTGGTGCCGACCAGGGCGAAGCCGCCGGCGAGCACCCCCGCGAACCCGACCGAGGCGATCCTGCGAAGCGTCCTGGTGTCCATGGTGCTGTCCTCTCTGCTGGGGGCGGTTCAGGCGACCGCTGTGAGCACAGTCGATCACCGCCCGGTGGGAGGCCGATGAATCGTGGATGAGAGCCTGTTCATCCAGCCCGTCACTACGCCACGATGAGCCATGACCACAGATCGTCTGCCCGGTATGGGCGCGTTGGTGAGCCCGGAGGGCATCGGCTTCCGTGTCTGGGCGCCGCATGCCGAGACCGTGTCGGTGGTGGGGACCTTCAACGACTGGGATGCCGCCGCGACACCGCTTGCCGGGGAGGACGACGGCTACTGGTACGGGTTCGAGCCCAGGGCGAAGGTGGGCGACCAGTACCGGTTCGAACTGGTCAACGGCGAGCAACGGCTGTCGAAGGTCGATCCGTACGCGGCCCAGGTGACCAACTCGGTGGGCAACGGGGTGATCTACGACCATGCCGCCTTCGACTGGGAGGACGACGACTTCGCCTGTCCCGCCCACAACGAACTGGTGATCTACGAGTTGCACGCCGGCACCTTCGCCACCACCGAGGGCGAGGTCGGCGATCTCTCCGAGGTCTCCGACCGGCTGGATCACCTGGTCCGGCTGGGCGTCAACGCCGTCCAGATCATGCCGGTGGCCGAGTTCGCCGGCGACTACTCCTGGGGCTACAACCCGGCGCACATCTTCGCGGTGGAGAGCGCCTACGGCGGGCCGGACGCGCTGAAGGCGCTGGTCAGGCATGCCCACCGGCGCGGCCTGGCGGTGATCCTGGACGTGGTATACAACCACTTCGGGCCGTCCGACCTCAACCTGTGGCAGTTCGACGGCTGGAACCAGGACGACAAGGGCGGCATCTACTTCTACAACGACTGGCGCTCGGCCACGCCCTGGGGCGACACCCGTCCCGACTACGGACGCGGTGAGGTGCGCCAGTTCATCCACGACAACGCGCTGACCTGGCTGGAGGCCTTCCACGTCGACGGGCTGCGGTACGACATGACGCCCTACATGCGCAGCGTGGACGCCACCACGACGAACATCCCCGAGGGCTGGAGCCTGTGCCGCTGGATCAACACCGACATCCGGGAGCGGTACCCCGACAAGATCCTGATCGCCGAGGATCTGCACTCCGATCCGTCCGTCAGCTCGACCGGGCCCGAGGGCGGTGCCTTCCATGCCCAGTGGGATGCCCAGTTCGTCCACCCGGTGCGGGAGGCGCTGATCGTCGCCGACGACGCCTGGCGCTCCACCGCCGAGGTGGCCACCGCGATCGGCTACTCCTACGGCGACGCCTTCGCCCGGGTGATCTACACCGAATCCCACGACGAGGTGGCCAACGGCCAGGCCCGGGTGCCGCAGGAGGTGGATCCGGAGGATCCCACCGGCTGGTACTCCCGCAAGCGCTCGACCCTGGGCGCCGGGCTGGTGCTCACCGCGCCCGGCATCCCGATGATCTTCCAGGGCCAGGAGTTCCTGGAGGGCGGCTGGTTCCGCGACGACGTGCCGCTGGACTGGGATCTGGACGAGGAGTTCCACGGCATCGTCCGGCTCTACCGGGATCTGATCCGGCTGCGGCGCAATACCGCTGGCAGCACGGCCGGTCTCACCGGGCAGGGCCTGCTGATCTTCCACAACAACGACGAGGCCAACCTGCTGGCCTTCCAGCGCTGGCGCGACCATGGGCCCGGCGATGACACCGTGATCGTGGCCAACCTCTCCCACGAGCCGCGCAGCGGCTACCGGATCGGGATGCCGGCGCCGGGGGAGTGGCGGCTGCTGTTCAACAGCGACGCGGCGGTCTACTCCGATGCCTTCGGCGACCATCCCAGCGCGGACCTGGTCGCCACCGACGACGACTACGACGGCCTGACCGCCAGCGCCGAGATCACGATCGCCGGCTACTCGCTGTTGATCTACAGCTGGGCCGGCTGAGCCCCCGCGCCCCGCTGCGCCCGCTGGCTGCCCTGCGTCACTGGAACTTTCTGCCACATAGTCCCTCTCCGCGACGGATATGTCGTGGGGCTTCGACTATGTGGCAAAAAGCGCACCGGGCTGGCCGAGGCAGGTCTTGACATCCCGCTGCTTCCATGGTTAGTTAGTTGAGTAACTAACCAAGAAACCCGGGGTTGAGATGGACGAAGGACGGGCGCTCTTCCTGCAGATCGCCGAGCAGATCGAGGACTCGATCGTCGATGGCAGCCTGCCGGAGGAGACGCAGGCGCCTTCGACCAATGAACTCGCCGCCTTCTACCGGATCAATCCCGCCACGGCAGCGAAGGGAGTGAACATGCTGGTCGAGACCGGAGTCCTCTACAAACGTCGTGGTATCGGCATGTTCGTCGCCCCCGGTGCCCGCGAGGCATTGCTCGCCCGCCGCCGAGCCGGTTTCGCCGAGAGCTTCGTCCGTCCGCTGCTGGCTGAAGCCGCACGGCTCGGCCTCAGCGCCGGCGATGTGACGGCGCTGATCGTTTCCCATGCCCCTATCGAAGGAGACCCCTCATGACTGCCGTGATCCAGGCCAGTCACCTCACCAAGCGCTACGGCGACACCCTGGCGCTGGACGACGTCAGCTTCACCATCGAAGCTGACACCATCTACGGCCTGCTCGGCCGCAACGGTGCCGGGAAGACCACGGCGATGTCGATCCTCACCGCGCAGAACTTCGCGACCTCCGGCACCGTGCGGGTCTTCGGGGAGAACCCCTACGAGAACGAACGGGTGCTGCCGCGGATGTGCTTCGTGAGGGAGAGCCAGAAGTACCCCGACGACGCCACCGCGCGCCACGCGCTGACGATGGCCAGCCTGTTCTTCGCGAACTGGGACGCGGAACTCGCCGCCCGGCTGGTGGACGACTTCCAGCTGCCGATGGGGAAGCCGATCAAGAAGCTCTCCCGCGGTCAGCAGTCCGCGGTCGGGGTGATCATCGGGCTGTCCTGCCGGGCCGAGGTCACCTTCTTCGACGAGCCCTACCTGGGCCTGGACGCGGTGGCCCGGCAGCTGTTCTACGACCGCCTGCTGGAGGACTACGCCGAGCATCCCCGCACGATCATCCTCTCCTCGCACCTGATCGACGAGGTCGCGAACATGCTGGAGCGGGTGATCGTGGTCGAGCGCGGCCGCATCCTGCTGGACGACGAGACCGATGTCATCCGCTCCCGGGCGGCGACGATCGTCGGCAATGCCGACGCGGTCGAGCAGTTCGTGGCGGGACGCGAGGTGATCCATCGCGAGAGCCTCGGCCGGGTCACCAGCGCGACCGTGTTCGGTGAGCTCTCGGCGGACGACCACCGGCGGATCGCCGAGGCCGGGCTCGACCTGGCCCCGGTCTCCCTGCAGCAACTGGTCGTGCGGCTCACCATGCGCGACGACTGGAGCAATGGCAACGCCCAGGAGGTGGCGGCATGAACCGGGTACTCAAAGTGGCGCGGATGCAGCTGATCAACAAGCAGACCTACGTGTGGGTGCCGCTGATGATCATCGGCGCCGCCTTCGTGATCAGCTGGCTGATCTTCGCGATCCTGCGCGTTCCCAGCGACGCCACGGCCTTCAACGGGGCCGCGCAGGCGCCGCTGTGGTACTTCGCGGTGATCGGGGTGCAGAGCCTCACCCTGACCTTCCCGTTCTCCCAGGCGCTCAGCGTGACCCGGCGGACCTTCTTCCTGGGAACCACGCTGGTGGCGATCGCCTCCGGGGCGATCGTGGCGACCCTCTACGTCGTGCTGGCGCCGCTGGAGCGTGCCACGAACGGCTGGGGCGTCAGCTCCAACATGTTCAACGTCGTCTGGGTGACCGACGGCCCCTGGCACCACGCCTGGGTGTTCTTCCTCGCCCTGACCTCGGTCTTCTTCCAGTCCGGCTTCTGGGCGGCGACGATCTACAAGCGCTGGGGCGCCACCGTGCTCACCACGGTCCTGATCGGCCTGGGGCTGCTGGTGGTCGGGGTGCTCGCCCTGGTCTCCTGGCAGAACTGGTGGGCGCACCTGGGCAGCTGGTTCGTGGTTCAGACCCCGCTCTCCCTGGGCGGCTGGCTGCTCGCGTTCTCCGCGATGCTGGCGGTCTTCGCCTATCTCGCGCTGCGCCGCGCGACGCCGTAGCAGGGGCCGTGCCCCACGGTGAAGAACGGCGGCATAGGCTCGATGCGAGCCGCCCTCCGCGGCTCTGGCGAAGGAGTCGGGATGTCGACCATCGTGTGGCTGGAGCAGGCCAGCGGGCTGGCGCTGGTGGGCGGCAAGGCCGCCAATCTGGGCGAGTTGATGCGAGCCGGATTCGAGGTGCCACGCGGGTTCGTGGTGACGACCGAGGCCTACCACCGTCGCGATCCGGAGGGTGCGGTGCCGCCGGGCATCGCCGACGAGATCCGTGCCGCGTGCCAGGAACTGGTGGGGGAGCCCGGGGCGCGGGTCGCCGTCCGCTCCTCGGCTACCGCGGAGGATCTCGCCGAGGCCAGCTTCGCCGGCCAGCAGGAGACCTTCCTCGACGTCGCGGGTGAGAACGTGGTCGGCGCGGTCGCCGGCTGCTGGGCCTCGCTATTCTCCGAGCGTGCGGTCGCCTACCGCCGCGAGCGCGACATGGACGAGTCCGGCCTCGGGATAGCGGTCGTCGTCCAGCTCATGGTGCCGGCCCGGGCTGCCGGAGTGATGTTCACCGCCAACCCGGTAACCGGCAAGCGCGGCGAGACCCTGATCACCGTCGCCTTCGGGCTGGGGGAGGCGGTGGTCGCCGGGACGGTGAACCCCGACACCTTCGTGATCGACCGGACGAACCACTCCGTGACCTCCTTCCGGCGGGGTGACTCCGACGAGGCCGACCATCCGGTCGGCCTCCCCTCCGGCCGGACGCCGGAACCGCTGAGCAGGGAGCAGGCGATCGAACTGGCCGGCATCGGCGATCGGATCGAGACCCACTTCGGCGTGCCGCAGGATGTCGAGTGGGCGCTGGACGCCGCGGGCTTCCACCTCCTGCAGGCCCGCCCGATCACCGCCCTGCCGGAGCCGACCACCGAGGTGCCCGACGAATGGCCCAGCGAACCGGGCAACATGTACTTCCGGGCCAGCATCGTCGAGCAGTTGCCCGACCCGCTCACCCCGCTGTTCGCCGACCTGATGGCAGAGGCCGTGCCCACCAGCCTGCAGGCGCTGATGGACGACCTGGGGGAGGCGGTCGGCCGTCGCGAGAACCTGCTCGCCGGGCTGGACATCGGCTTCCCCACCATCAACGGCTACGCCTACTACCGCTACGCCAACGACGCCATGCGACGGGTCACCGGCGCCTCGCTCCCCGCCGTCCGGCTGCTCCTTCACGAAGGCGGCAGGTTCTTCCTGAAGCGCTGGCGCGAGCAGGGGCTACCCGAGTACCGCGCCGCGGTCGCCGCCTGGAGCGGACGCGAACCGGCCGGGCTGGAGACTCCCGAACTGCTGGCGGGGGCGGCGGAGCTGCTCGCCGCGGGGTGCCGCTACTACACCTTCGTCCAGACCATCATCCCGCTCTCCGGAGCCGGGGAGCTGAGCTGGCACGCCCTGCACCGCGGTCTGGTCGGGGTGCGGCGCGAGACCGTCGAAACCTACCTGCTGGGGCTGGATTCGGCTCCGCTGCGCGCCGAGCAGGCGCTGTGGCAGCTGGGCCGGTGGGTGCTGGCGGACGATGCGCTGGCCACCGCCCTCGCCGATCCGGCGCTCGACGCGCGCGGGCCGGTTCCCGCGGGGGTCCGGGCCGAGCTCTGGGAGCAATGGCGGCAGCGCTTCGCCGGCTACCTGGCCGAGTACGGGCACACGGTCTACAACCTCGACTTCGTCAACCCGGTGCCGGCCGACGATCCGGCCCCGATCCTGCAGGCCTTGCGCTTCGTGCTGAGCGGCGCGGCCGTCGACCCGTTCGCGCGGCAGGCCCGGCTGGCCGAGAACCGTGCCCGGGCCACCGCTGCGCTACTGGACGCGCTCGATCCGGTGCGGCGCGGGCTGGTGGCCCGCTCGCTGGAGTGGATGGCCCAGGTCGTTCCGGCCCGCGAGGACGCGCTGGCGGCGCAGGGGCTCGCCTGGCCGGTGATGCGGCGCCTGCTGGCCGAGTTCGGTCGCCGGCTGGTGGCCGCGGGTGTGCTGACGGAACCCGAACAGGTCTTCTGGCTGACCCGGGTGGAGGCCGGGCAGGCCGCGGCCGGGCAGCCGCTGCCGGGGCTCGCCGACCGGATCGCCGAGCGCGCGGCTCTGCACCGTGGCCGGGCGCTGCTGCGCCCGCCGCAGTATCTGCCGGTCAACCGATTGATGACCGTCTGGGATCGCTTCCTGCCGGCCAAGGTCGATGCCGGCTCCGGGGAGGTGCTGCGCGGCAATGCCGGCAGTGGCGGGGTGGTGACCGGGCCGGCGCGGGTGATCTCCGGACCGTCCGATTTCGCCGACTTCACGCCGGGGGAGATCCTGGTCGCCGAGATCACCACGCCGGCCTACACCCCGCTGTTCGCGGTCGCCGGAGGGGTGGTGACCGACATCGGCGGCGTGCTCTCGCACGGCTCGATCGTGGCCCGTGAGTACGGCATCCCCGCGGTGCTGGGGACGGGTGCCGCGACCTCGCGGATCGCCACCGGCGACGTCATCACGGTGGACGGCGGACGCGGCGAGGTGCGGCTGGCCGGCGCCGAACCGGCGGCGCCGGGCCGCGCGGTCTGGCCGTGGCTGGTGGCCGGGGCGGTCGCGGGGGCCGGAGCGTGGTGGTGGTACCGCCGGGCTACTGCTCCGGAATCGCGGCCAGCAGATCGATGACGATCGCCTGGGATTCGATCCCGTTCTCGTCATCGGTCGGGTAGATCAGCAGCAGCCGGGAGCCGACCCGCTGGCCGATCGTCTCCGGGCCGCCACCGCCCTCGGTCTGCTGGAAGGACTCCGACCAGCTGGAGTAGTCCTGCGATCCCCAGTAGCCCAGCACGACGTGGTAGAGCAGGTAGTCGGTGTCCGTCACGACGTCGCCGGAGCCCTCCGCCAGGACGATGACCTGCGCCTCGGTGGGCTCGGGGGAGTCGGCGGCGAACTCGAGGGCCGGCTCCTGGCCCAGTTCGCCGGAGACCGTCAGCCCCGGCGGCAGGGTCGCCTCGACGGGGGTGGCCGCGGTGAGGGCTTCGGTGGTGACCGTGACGGTGGCCAGCACGTCGACGACGAAGACCAGGGTCGAGCCGGCGGGAATGGAGTCGTCGTCCACGTCGCCGTAGCCGTAGTCCGGCGGAACCACCACCAGCACCCGATCGCCCACCCTGGTGCCGGTCAATCCGTACCGCCAGCCGTCGACCACCTCATGCAGCGAGAAGTGGGCCGGTGCTCCGGTGCCGTAGGAGCCGTCGAACTCGGAGCCATCGCTCCACAGGAAGCCCGCGTAATCGACCGTCACGAAGTCGCCATCGGCCACGGTCTCGCCGTCTCCAGCGGTCAACGTCTGGACGCTGATCACCGACGGCGGATCGGCGTCGACCGTGGTCATCGTGGGGATGCCATCTGCGTCGAAGCTGATCGTCGGCAATTCGCCCGAGGGATCTCGATCCACGTCGGGAGCGCCGGGCGCCGTGCTCGAACTGACTGTGGGGGAGGGAGTAACGGCGCCGCCGCCGGCTGAGCAGGCCGTCAGCGTCAGGGCGGCGGCAGCGAGCAGGGCGACGGGGAGCTTCATCTTCGTTGTCATCCCCACCGACGCTAGCCGGTGAAGTTAGGAGCCTGCTGTGAGCCCGGTTCGTTGGCGATCGCCTCGTGGTGGCGCACCACTTCGGCGACGATGAAGGTCAGGAGCTTCTCGGCGAACTCGGGATCGAGATTGGACGCGATCGCCAACTGACGCAACCGAGCGATCTGCTCCACCTCGCGATCGGGATCGGCCGGGGCGAGATCCCGTTCGCGCTTCAGCACGCCGATCTGTTGCGTGATCTTGAAGCGTTCGGCCAGCAGGGCGATGATCGCGGTGTCGAGATTGTCGATCGACCCCCGTAGGCGGTCGAGTTCGGGATCGGTCTGCACGGCGTCAGCCTAGGCGACGATGTCGCCGGGGGAGGTGTTGGCGGGAATGCCGGTCACCACCGAGTTCGGTGGCACATCCTTCACGACCAGGGCGTTGGCGCCGATCTTGGTGCCGTCGCCGATGGTGATCGGGCCGATGATCTTGGCCCCGGCTCCCAGCAGGACATTGCTGCCGATCGTGGGGTGCCGCTTGAACCGGCCCCGGGAACGGCCGCCCAGGGTCACCTGGTGGTACATCAGGACGTCATCGCCCACCTCGGCGGTCTCGCCGATCACCACCCCCATGCCGTGGTCGATGAAGAACCGCCGTCCGATGGTGGCACCGGGATGGATCTCGACGCCGGTGAAGAACCGGGCGAGCTGGGAGAGGATCCGCGCCGGCGGGTGGAGCGCCGGGCTGGTCACCCACAGCTTGTGGCACAGCCGGTAGACCCACACGGCATGGACGCCGGGGTAGGTCAGCGCCACCATCAGCTTCGAGGTCGCCGCCGGATCCTCCCGCATGGCAGCGTCCAGATCCTCGCGGACACGCCGCCAGGCCGACTTCAACACAGGATGCATGACGCTCCGTCCGCGCGGGGTTTGGGCCTACTTTCCCACCGAGGCGGACGGGGCTGTCAACTGACCGGGAACCCGCGGGCCGCGATGTGGACCGATGCTCCGCCACAAATGGTCATTGGGCGGGCCAGCCGCCCGGGAGGTGACGATGAAGCTCTCCGACCGCCACCGCACGAGCGGCGCGGAGAGCAGACTTGTCGACATTCTGGGGCTAGGCTGCGGCCTGTGAAGAACGACGAGACCGCGCTGTTCGAGACCGATCCGGCGCAGGAACTGGGGCCGACCGGTCGTCCGTGGCCGCAACTGCCGGTGCCCACGGCACCCGACCGCAGCCGTCCGACCCGGGCGCTGATCATCGCGCTGTGCAACCAGAAGGGCGGCGTGGGCAAGACCACCACGACGATCAACCTGGGTGCCGCGCTGGCCGAGACCGGACGCCGCGTGCTGCTGGTCGACTTCGATCCGCAGGGCTCGCTGTCGGTCGGGCTGGGGGTGAACCCCCACACCCTGGAACTCAGCGTCTACGACCTGCTGGTGCGCCGCAACCTCGACATCACCGACGTCATCCAGCACACCACCACCGAGGGCATGGACCTGCTGCCCAGCAATATCGACCTGTCGGCCGCCGAGATGCAGCTGGTGAGCGAGGTCGCCAGGGAACAGACCCTGCACCGGGTGCTGGCCAAGATCCGCAGCCAGTACGACGTCATCCTGATCGACTGCGCGCCCTCGCTGGGGCTGCTGACGGTCAACGCGCTGACCGCCTCCGACAAGGTGCTGATGCCGCTGGAGTGCGAGTTCTTCGCGCTGCGCGGCATCGCCCTGCTGACCGACACGATCACCAAGGTGCAGGACCGGCTGAATCCCGAACTCGAGGTGCTGGGCATTCTCGGCACGATGTACGACTCGCGCACCCTGCACAGCCGGGAGGTGCTGGAGCGGGTGGTCCAGGCCTTCGGCGACCAGGTGTTCCACACCGTCATCCGGCGCACCATCAAGTTCCCCGAGACGACGGTCGCCGGTGAGCCGATCACCAGCTACGCCTCGAACTCGGCCGGTGCGCAGGCTTACCGCGATCTGGCCCGGGAGGTGCTGGCCCGATGCCCCGGCGCGTAGGACTGCCGGGCGCGGCGGAGCTGTTCCGCTCGACCGCCCCCGCAGAGGACGGGCCGGCCGAGACCGGGAGCGCCGCACCGGAGCAGGCGCTGGCGAGCGGCCGGGTGAAGCACGACGAGAAGATCACCGTCTATGTCAGCAGCGCGGAGCTGCTGGCCCTCGAACACGCCCGGCTGCGGTTGCGCGCCGAGCACGGGCTGGCGGTCGACCGGGGCCGGATCGTCCGGACCGCGATCGGCCTGATCATGGCCGACTTCGAAGCCGAGGGCGACGAGTCGGGCCTGGTCCGCGCCCTGGCCGAGCAGTGACCCAGGAGCAGGTCCGGGACGGGGCACTGGTCGGGGAGGAGACGGCGCAGGCCGGTGGCTTCACCGTCCACCTGACCAACTTCTCGGGTCCCTTCGATCTGCTGCTGCAGCTGATCGGAAAGCACAAACTCGACATCACCGAGGTCGCGCTTTCGCAGGTGACCGACGAGTTCATCGCCCATCTGCGGCACGCCCAGGACACCCAGGCCTGGGATCTCAACGAGACCAGCCAGTTCATCGTGATCGCCGCCACCCTGCTCGATCTCAAGGCGGCGCGTCTGCTGCCTTCCGGCGAGGTGGACGACGAGGAGGATCTGGCGCTACTGGAGGCCCGCGACCTGCTCTTCGCCCGACTCATGCAGTACCGCGCCTTCAAGCTGGTGGCCGGCTGGATCGCCGACACCCTCGCCGTCCAGGATCGCCGGCTGCCGCGTCCGGGCGGCTTGGAGGAGCAGTACGCCAAGCTGCTCCCCGAGGTCGACCTCACCGGCATGGCCGAGCAGCTGGCCATGCTGGCCGGCAACGCGCTGGCGCCCAAGCCGGCGATCGAGGTGTCGCTGGCACACCTGCATGTCCCCAAGGTGAGCGTCCGTGAGCAGGCCGAGCTGATCGTGGCCCGGCTCCGTGAGCACACCAGCCTGTCGTTCCGCGCACTCACCGCCGATGCCGACGACCGGCTGGTCGTGGTGGCGCGCTTCCTGGCCTTGCTGGAGCTGTACCGTGAGCAGGCGGTCGCCTTCGAGCAGCTGGCGCCGCTGGCGGAGCTGACCGTCCGCTGGCTCGGCGGCGAGGTGGGCGAGATCTCGGAATTCGACCAGGAGGCGGAGGTGCCGGCCGATGAGTGACCAGGGTCTGGACGTGGAACAGATCCCCGACATCGAGTGGGATCCGGCGACTCTCGGCGCACCCGTGGAGGCGTTGCTGCTGATGGCGACCGAGCCGATTCCGGCCGACGAGCTGGCCCGCGCGGTCGGCGCTCCGGTGGACGTGGTGACCACCTGCCTGGAGCAGCTGGCGAGCTTCTACGACGAGACCGGCCGTGGCTTCGAGCTGCGCCGGGTGGGCCAGGGCTGGCGCTACTACACCCGCGCCGCCCACGCCGAGCTGATCGGCGCCTGGTTGCTGGACGGCCAGCCCGGGCGGCTCTCGCAGGCCGCGCTGGAGACGCTGGCGGTGGTCGCCTACCTGCAGCCGATCTCGCGTGGCCGGGTCGCCGCCGTCCGTGGGGTCAACGTGGACGGCGTGATCCGCACCCTGGCCACCCGCGACCTGATCGAGGAGGTCGGACGAGACCCGGAGAGCGGCGCGCGGCTGTTCGCCACCACGGCCACCTTCCTGGAGCGGATGGGCCTGACCAGCCTGGACGAGCTGCCGCCGCTGGCTCCCAACCTGCCCGATGCCTCCGCGCTGGAGGCCGAGTTGGCCGGGCTCGCGAACCCGACCCTGGATGAGGAGATCGAGTGACCGAGACTGACGGCGTCCGGCTGCAGAAGGTGCTGGCCCGGGCCGGCGTGGCATCCCGCCGCGCCAGTGAGGACCTGATCGCGCGCGGTCGGGTCGAGGTCAATGGCCAGGTGGTGACCGAGCAGGGCACCCGCGTCGATCCGGTGCACGACGTCATCCGGGTGGACGGTGCCCGGATTCCGCCCGACCACCGCAACACCTACCTGGTGCTGAACAAACCGCGCGGCGTACTCTCGGCGATGGCCGACGACCGCGGCCGGCCCACCCTGGCCGACCTGGTGCCGAATCGACGCGGCGAGCGCCTGTTCCACGTCGGACGGCTCGACGCCGAGACCGAGGGCTTGATCCTGCTGACCAATGACGGCGAGTTCGCCCAGCGCATGAGCCACCCCTCCCACGAGGTGCGCAAGACCTATCTCGCCGTCGTCCAGGGTGGGCTGGAGCATGGCAGCCTGGCCCGGCTGCGCCGCGGCATCACCCTGGAGGACGGCCCGATCACCCCGGACAAGGTGCGGATCGTGGCCCGGGAACCCCGCCAGACCATGGTCGAGATCACCCTGCATTCGGGCCGCAACCGGATCGTCCGGCGGATCTTCGAGGACCTGGGCCATCCGGTGCTGCGGCTCTCCCGCACCGCGATCGGGCCGGTTCGCCTGGCGCGCCTGAAGTCGGGGGAGTGCCGCGATCTCACCCGCGAGGAGCTCGGCGCGCTGCTGGATGCCGTGAAGCTGTAGCCCGCCGGTTCGCTGGGCGATTGGGTGGCGCGATAAGGTCGGGGGCGTGTTCCGCCGTGTCTTGACCGTTGTCGCCGCCGCTCTCGTTCTGACCTCCTGCGCTGGCTCGCCCGACCCCTCCGCCTCGCAGTCGGCCACGCCGGCTCCGACGCCGAGTGAGTCCGCCACGCCGACTCCGTCGCCGTCCCCGACCATTCCGGCCACCGACACGCTGGACGGGATCAAGGTCACCGGCGAGCGGCTGCAGGCGCCCAAGGTGGAGTTCGACAAGCCGCTGCGGATCGACCAGACCCGCTTCGAGGTGCTGGAGCCCGGCTCCGGCCCTAAGGTCGCCGAGGACGGCTGGGTGACCGTGCACTACTACGGCGTGAACGCGCGGACCGGCGACGTCTTCGACCAGTCCTTCGAGCGCGGCGCGCCGACGACCTTCCAGCTCACCGGCGTGATCCCGGGCTTCCAGAAGGGGCTCACCGGCCAGCAGGCCGGCAGCCGGGTGCTGATCGCCGTCCCGGGTGAGGACGGCTACGACAGCTCCTACCAGATCGCGCCGGAGTACGCGCCCGAGGGCTACGAGCTGTTCGACACCCTGCTGTTCGTCGTCGACATCATCGACGTGTCGCTGACTGAGCCCTCCGGTGCCGCGGTGACCCCGCCGGCCGGGCTGCCGACGGTCTCGGCGGGCACCGGCAAGCCGACCGTCACGATTCCTTCCACCGCGGCTCCGAGCGCCATGGTCGCGCAGACCCTGATCGAGGGCACCGGCCGTAAGGTCGAGGCGGACGACATCATCACCGCCCGCTACGTCGGCTATTCCTGGAAGACCGGGGAGTTGATCGACGACGGCTTCGACACCCCGACCTCGCTGGCGCTGGCCAAGCTGATCCCGGGCTGGGTCAAGGGCCTGGAGGGCAAGCCGGTCGGCTCCCGGGTGCTGCTGGTGCTGCCCCCTGCCGACGGCTTCCCCGAGGGAGCCAACAACCCGCCGCTGGAGAAGGGCGACACGATCGTCTACGTGGTGGACCTGCTGTTCTCCCAAGCCGCTGCCTGACATGACGCAGGCGCTGGTGCCGCGTCGGCGTTGGCTGGTCGGGGCCGGTGCGGTCGCGGTGCTGCTGGCGGGCATCGTGGGGCTGTGGGCGGTTCGCGCCCACCCCGCGCTGGACGAACGCTGGCTCCACCTGGCGGTGGGGCTGCGCGGCCCGGGTTGGGATCAGCTGGCGCTCGCGCTCAACTACCTGGGTGGCGGCGTGCTCGGTGTGTTCGTGGTGCCGATCGTCGGCACCGCCGTGCTGGCCTGGCGGCGCGGACGCTGGCCGGCGCTCTTCTTCCTGGTCGCCTCCGCAGCGAGCGCACTGGTGGTTCAGGTGCTCAAGGCGAGCTTCGGGCGGGCCCGCCCGGACGAGATCCTGGTCGTCGCCGACGCCGGTTCGTTCCCCTCCGGGCATACCGCCAACGCAGCCACCCTGGCAGTGGTGCTGGGCGTGCTGTTCCCGACGGTGTGGGTATGGATCGCCGGCGCGCTCTACACCGCCGTCATGGCGCTCAGCCGCACCTACCTGGGCGCCCACTGGCTGACTGACACCCTGGGCGGCATGCTGGTCGGCGCCGGCATGGCGATGCTGTGCTGGGCGATCTTCGCCACCAGGCTGGCCGGGTCAGCCGTCGACCAGCCACGGGGCGCGGGGTAGCCGGGCGGGATCCCAGCGCCGGAGCAACTCGGCAGCGGTCACCGGTTCACCGGGTGCCGCCAGAGCGAGGCTGGCCGCCAGCATCGAGAGCACCTGGTCGGCCGTGACGCCGCGGGCTGCCAGATCGGCCAGGGTGACCGCGCCGTCCCGCTTGGCCAGCCGGGTTCCGGCGCGGTTGACCGCCAGCGGGACATGGCCGTACCGCGGTGGTTCCCCGCCCAGCTGCTGGGTCAGCCAGGCCTGGCGCGGGGCGGACGAGAGCAGATCGTCGCCGCGGATCACCTGGTCGACTCCCTGGGCGAGGTCGTCCACGACCACCGCGAAGTTGTAGGCCCAGACGCCGTCGTTGCGGCGCACCACGAAGTCGTCCACCAAGCCGCTGACCTCGCCCGCCCAGATGTCGGTCACGGTGCAGGTCGCCGCATCGGCCCGGATCCGTAGCGCCGGCGGCCGGCTGCGCCGGCGCTGTTCCCGTTCGGCCTCGGACAACCCGCGGCAGGTTCCCGGGTAGGGACGGAAGCCGTCGTGCGGCGCGGACGCCGCCTCGGCGATCTCCCGGCGGGTGCAGAAGCACTCGTACAGCCGATCCGAGAGCAGCCCGGCCGCCGCCTGATAGGCATCCAGCCGGGCCGACTGCCACATCACCGGAGGATCGAAATCCAGGCCGAGGGCCGCCAGATCGGCGAGCTGTCCTTCGGCCACCGGACCGGCCGCGGCCACCCGCGCCACGTCCAGATCCTCGATCCGCAGCCAGAACCGCCGGCCGGTGCCGCGCGCCATCAGCCAGGCCACCACCGCGGTGCGCAGGTTCCCCAGATGCAGCGCCGAGGTCGGGCTGGGGGCGTATCGGCCGGCCGTCACGAGCGTTAGTCTGCCGGATCGGCCCGGCGCCCGCCGCGGCCGCCACGGCGCTGCTAGCCTCGAGGCGTCCACCAACGTCCGAGGGCACGCATGGCACCACGCAAGACCGAGCGGATCATGAACCTCACGATCTGCCTGCTGATGGCGCGCCGGTTCGTCGACAAGGCCTACATCCGGCAGATGATCGAGGGCTACCACGACCTGAGCGACACCGCCTTCGAGCGCACCTTCGAACGCGACAAGGACGAACTGCGCCGGCTGGGCGTGCCCGTGGAGACCGGTTCCAACGATCCCTTCTTCCCCGACGAGGTGGGCTACCGGATCCGGCGGGCCGATTTCGAGCTACCGCCGATCGACTTCGCCCCAGCCGAGGCCGCCGTGCTCGGCCTGGCCTCCCGGGTCTGGGAATCGGCCACCGCAGCCGACCAGGCGGTGTCCGCGATGGCCAAGCTCCGCGCCGTGGGCGTTGACCCCGATCCCGGACGGGTGACCGGCCTGACCGCGGCGATCGGCGGCCGGGAGCCGGCCTTCGACGCACTGTGGCAGGCCACCATGGAGCGGGTGCCGGTCGGATTCGACTACCGCGGTGAGCCGCGCCGGGTCGAACCCTGGACGATGACCTACCGGCGGGGCGCCTGGTACCTGCTCGGCTACGACCGGAACCGGGCCGGACAGCGGGTGTTCAAGGTGGCCCGGGCCGGCCGAGAGGTGACCCCGATCGGCAAGCCGGGCTCCTACCAGGTGCCCGAGATCGACGCGGCCCGGCTGCTGGCGAGCCTGCAGCCCTCCCGGCCCGACACCACCGCTGTGCTGGCGATCCGCGGCGACCGGGCGCCCACGCTGCGCCGCCGTGGCGAACCCGCCGAAGCCGAGGTGCCGCCGGGCTTCGCCGCCTACCGGGTCGGCTACGCCACCGGGGGCGATCTGGTGGGCGAGGTCTGTTCCTACGGCCCGGATGTCATCGTGCTCGAGCCGGCCGAGCTGCGCCAGGCGGTCATCGACCAGCTGACCGCCATCGCCGGAGGTGAGCGATGACCTCGATCGAGCAGGTAAACCGGATGCTGGCCCTGGTGCCCTACCTGCAGGCCCGCCCGGATGGCGCCGACCTGGCGCAGACCGCAGCCGCCTTCGGCGTGACCCCGAAGCAGCTGCTCGCCGACCTCGACGTGCTCTGGTACTGCGGCCTGCCCGGCGGGCTGCCGGGCGACCTGATCGAGGTCGACATCGCCCAGACCGGCTGGATCCAGCTGTCGAACGCCGAGTACCTCAGCCGCCCGCTGCGGTTCGCGCCCGACGAGGCGATGAGCCTGGTCGTCGCCCTGCAGCTGGTGCGCGAACTCGGCGGCCCCGAACTCACCGTGGCCGTGGATGGCGCGCTGGCCAAGCTGACCGGCGCGCACGCCGCTGCGCGTCCACCGGTGGTGATCGACGTCGCGTCCGGTTCGGCCGAGATCCGGCGCCGGCTCGCCGAGGCGATCGAGCGCGGCCTGGTGGTACGGCTCACCTACGACGGCCAGACCCGCGCCGAGACCACGACCCCGCTGGTCGAGCCCAAGCGGCTCTCGGTGCGCGACGGCTACGGCTACCTGGATGCGTGGAGCCTCGACCGCGACGACTGGCGGGTCTATCGACTGGATCGGATCGCGGAGGTCACCGTCACGGAGGCGACCGGCCAGGACAGGGGAGCCGTCCCCGGCTTCGGCTCCGGCTGGCTGGATGAGCGGCCCGACGCCGCCGAGGTGACCCTGCTGCTGGGGCCGGACGCCCACTGGATCACCGAGTACCTCCCGGTGCGGCACACCGCGCCGACACCGCAGGGGCTGGCGGTCACCCTGCTGGTCGCCGATCCGGCCTGGCTGCGTTCCTGGCTGCTGCGGCTGGGGATCGGGGTGCTCTCCGTCCAGCCGCCGGAAGCCGCCGCGTCGGCCCGGGACGCCGCCCGGGAAGCCCTTTCGCTGTACCAGGGGTAAGGTTTCGGCCATGGTCTGGGTGTTCGTCTTCGTCGGCATCGCGCTGGGCGGCCTGATCATGCTGATCAGCTACGCGGTGTGGCTGGCGCACAAGGCGTCCGACCTGTTCTCGGAGATCGAGATGCTCGGCACCCGCGCCACCGAGCTCGGCGACCTGCTGGAGCAGCTCGAACTGCCATCGGCGACCGGTGCCGGCAGCAGCGGGTAGAGTTCGGACGCACGAAGCAAGCCAGGAGGGGACCATGCCGCAGGGCTGGGAATGGGTCATCATCGCGGTCGTCGCGCTGCTGCTGTTCGGGGGAACCCGGCTGGCAGGGATCGGCAAGAGCGCCGGTAAGGCGATCCGCGAGTTCAAGGAAGAGACCTCCACATTGAAGTCCGAGGCGCCTACGGAACCCACGCCGCCGGCGGTCGAGCCGCCGGCCCAGCCGTCCGACACTCCTGCGCCGGAAACCGAGCGGGAGCGCGAGTCCGAAGCCTGACGATGGCACGCCTGAGCCTGGCGTGGCTGCGTCCGCCGAAGGCGGCCCCCGGCGGGGTGATGTCCCTGGCCGATCACCTGCGCGAACTGCGTTATCGGCTGATCTGGTCGCTGGTCGCGATCGGGGTCGCCGCGGTGGTGGCGGCGATCTTCTACGACACCCTCTACCAGGTGATGATGCGGCCCTACCAGCAGGCCATCGCGATGCTGGCGGTCAGCCATCCCGAGATCGACACCACGACGGTGATCAGCGATGTCACCGGCCCGCTGATGCTCGCGATCAAGGTGTGCGCGGTGGCCGGGCTGGTGCTGGCCAGCCCGATCTGGGTGTACCAGATCTGGGCGTTCATCGTGCCTGCCCTGCTGGCCAAGGAGAAGAAGTGGGCGCTGGCTTTCCTCGGCACCGCCGTCCCGCTGTTCCTGCTGGGGGTCGCGGTGGGCTACTACATCATGCCGCAGGGCATCGTGGTGATGCTGTCCTTCACCCCCGACAGCGTCCCGGTGCTGAACCTGCTGGATGTCGGGCCGTTCCTGGAGCTGATGCTGCGGCTGATGGTGGTCTTCGGGCTCGGCTTCCTGATGCCGGTCGTGGTGGTCGGGCTCAA
>Ga0102832_1000292_pt1 | contig 66966 bp, 54 predicted proteins | sample EBPBio282013_DNA_FD_88942 | JGI IMG/M metagenome (GOLD analysis project Ga0102832, IMG submission 88942) | Wastewater treatment Type I Accumulibacter community from EBPR Bioreactor in Madison, WI, USA - Reactor 2_5/28/2013_ DNA (Illumina Assembly) | ecosystem: Engineered > Bioreactor > EBPR >...
CTTCGCAAGCCACACCCCAATGGGGGTTCTCCCTCTTCGTCAACCAGTGCCTGTCACCAACGTCCCGGCCGAGTACAGCTAGGCTCCGGGCATGGGGAGGACGTGGCGGATCGGTGAGGTCGCCGCGCGCACCGGGCTCACCCCGCGCACGCTGCGGCACTACGACGAGCTTGGCCTGCTCGTGCCGTCCGCCCGCAGCTGGGGCGACTACCGGCTCTACGACGAGGCCGACCTCCTGCGGCTCCTCCAGGTGCAGAACCTGAAGGCGCTCGGACTGAGCCTCGCCGAGATCGCCGACGCCCTGGCCGACCCGGAGCTGGACGCCGGCGCCACCCTGCGGTCCCACCTGGCGCACCTGGAGGACCGCATCGCGGCCGAACAGGCCCTCGCCGGACGGCTGCGCGCGCTCGCCGAGTCGAGCGACCGCACCTGGGACGACGTGCTGTCGGCGATCGAGCTCACCCAGCGCCTCGCGCACCCCGACCCCGCGGTACGGCTGCGGGCCGCCCTGCAGTCCCCGGCGAGCACGCCCGAGCTGCTGTCCGCCCTGGCCGGAGAGCACGAGCCCGGCGTCCGTGACACCCTGGTCTGGGCGCTCGCGCACCGGCCGGACGCCGCCGCGGCCGTCCTCGAACGGCTCGACGACCCGGACCCGGCACTGCGGGCGGCCCTCCTGCGCGTGCTGGGCAAGCTGGGCGCCGCCGAGCACACCGGCGCCGTCACGGCACGGCTCGCCGACCCCGATCCCGCCGTCGTCGCCGCCGCCGTCCAGGCCCTCGGCCGGCTCGCCGCACCGGAGTCCTCCCCGGCGCTGGTCGCGCTCCTGGGCACCGGGACGGTTCCCGACGACGTCCTCGACGCGCTCGTCGCGGTCGGCCCGCCGGCCCTGGACGCCCTGGCCGACGCCGTCTGTTCCCCGTCCGCGGACGCGCGGGCCGCCGCGGCGGAGGCGGTCGGACGGATCAGTGCCACCGCCCCCGGCGTGGCCGCACGAGCGGCCGGCGTCCTCGCGCCGCTGCTGGCCGACGCGGACGCCACCGTCCGCCTCACCGCGCTGGTCGCGCTCGGCGACCTCGGCGCGGAGGGCCGCCCCGCACTGCGGACGGCCCTCGCCGATCCCGCGCTCGCCGGCGTCGCCGGGCGGCTGCTCGACCGTCCGCCCACCTGAGCCGGCGATCAGCGCCCGGAGCTCGGCGACGGCCGCGGCGAGGTCGTCCCGCGTCACCCCTCCCTCGCCGGGCTGCGGTCGACACCGCCGTCGAGCCCTACACACCCCCTGGGGTATTCACCACTTCGCCGGTGTCGACGGCCCTGCGCACGGAGGCGAGCACCTCCGCCCGCTCCTGCCCGGAGAGCCGGTGGAGCAGTTCGAGCACCTCAGAGGCCACTTCGGCGGCCCGCGACCGGGCCGGACGGTAGAGCCAGGCCCGCCCGTCCAAATTCCTCGAAACGGCCCCCTTCTTCGCGAGCCGGTCCATGACGGTCATCACGGTCGTGTAGGCGAGGTCGCGTTCAGGGGCAAGGCGGTCGTGCACATCGCGGACCGAAAGCGGCTCCGAGCGGGACCACAGAATGTCCATCACCGCCTGCTCGAGCTCTCCGGTCACCGCCATGGGAACATCGTAGGACAATGATTGCCAGCTACGACAGCCAGTAGTAGATTGCGCGCCATGAGCGCGGAAACCCTTGCCAGATGGCAGTTCGGGATCACAACTGTCTATCACTACTTCTTCGTGCCGATCACCATCGCCCTGTCGATGCTGGTGGCGATCCTGCAGACGATCTGGGTGCGGACCGGGAACGAGAAGTTCCTGCGGCTGACCAAGTTCTTCGGAAAGCTGTTCCTGATCAACTTCGCCATGGGCGTCGTCACCGGCATCGTGCAGGAATTCCAGTTCGGCATGAACTGGAGTGAGTACTCGCGATTCGTCGGGGATATCTTCGGCGCCCCGCTGGCGCTGGAGGCCCTGCTGGCCTTCTTCCTGGAGTCGGTCTTCCTCGGGCTGTGGATCTTCGGCTGGGACAAGCTGCCCAAGAAGGTGCACCTGATGACCATCTGGCTCGCCGCGATCGGCACGATGATCTCCTCGATCTTCATCCTCGCCGCGAACTCGTGGATGCAGAACCCGGTGGGCGCGCACTTCAACGCCGCCAACGACCGCGCCGAGATGACCTCGCTGCTGGACGTGCTCACCAACCCCGTCGCCCTGGTCACCCTGCCGCACGTGCTCGCGGCCGCGTACCTGACCGCCGGCGGCCTCGTCCTCGGCGTCGCCGGGTGGCACCTCGCCAAGCTCGGCAAGCCCGACACCGAGCAGCAGGAGAAGGACGCCTCCGCGTACCGGTGGGCCACGAAGTTCGGCGCCTGGGTGCTGCTCGGCGCCGGTGCCTTCACGCTCATCACCGGCGACATCCAGGGCAAGATCATGACCGAGGTCCAGCCGATGAAGATGGCCGCGGCCGAGGCCCTGTGGGAGACCGAGCAGCCGGCGTCCTTCTCGCTGTTCACCATCGGCACGCTCGACGGCTCGCAGGAGGTCTTCTCGATCAAGGTGCCGTACGTGCTGTCGTTCCTGGCGACCGGGGACGTCAACGGCAAGGTCTACGGCATCAACGACCTGGTCAAGAAGATGGAGACCGAGGGCTTCACCAACTCCAACCTCGAGCTGCAGAAGCAGGCCGCGGACCGGCTCGCCAAGGTCGGCGTCACCGACTGGGTGCCGAACCTGCCCGTCACCTACTGGAGCTTCCGCCTGATGATGGGCCTGGGCTTCCTCGCCATGGCCATCGCCGCCTGGGTGCTGTGGGTGACCCGCAAGGGCGGGCTCCCGAAGCCCGGTGCCGCGTGGACGGCGCTGATGTTCGCCGCCCCGCTCGCCCCGCTGTTCGGCAACTCCTTCGGCTGGATCTTCACCGAGATGGGCCGCCAGCCGTTCATCGTGTTCGGCGTGCTGCCGACCATGTCGGCGGCGTCCCCGGGGGTCAGCGCCTTCGAGGTGGGCCTCACCATGGTGCTGTACACCGTGATCTACGGCGCGCTCGCCGTGGTCGAGGTGGGCCTGCTCATGCACTACATCAAGCTGGGACTGCCCGACGTCGTTGAGCCTCACGTGCTCACCGACGAGGACGCTCCCCTGACCTTCGCGTACTGAGAGGCGAGACCATGCATCTTCTTGAGATCCCGCCGACCGGCGCACCCCTGACCCTGCAGGCGCTCTGGTTCATCCTGATCGCCGTCCTGTGGATCGGCTACCTCGTCCTCGAGGGCTTCGACTACGGCGTCGGCATGCTCATCCCGTTCCTGGGAAGGAACGAGAAGGAGAAGCGCGTCATCGTCAACACCATCGGCCCGGTGTGGGACGGCAACGAGGTGTGGCTGCTCACCGCCGGTGGCGCCACCTTCGCCGCCTTCCCCGCCTGGTACGCCACGCTGTTCTCCGGCCTCTACCTGCCGCTGTTCCTGGTGCTGGTCGGCCTGATCATCCGTGGCGTGGCGTTCGAGTACCGCTCGAAGCACCCCGAGGCGAAGTGGCGCAACGCGTTCGACTGGATGGCGTCCATCGGCTCGTTCCTGGTGACCCTGGTGTTCGGCGTCGGCTTCGCGAACTTCATCCTGGGCCTGCCGGTGGCGACCGTCGGCGACTCGCACCTGTTCGCGCTCACCCCGAGCCCGTACTTCTGGCAGCTGTTCAGCTGGTTCGGCCTGCTGGGCGGCGTGACCCTGGTGGCGCTCTTCCTCTTCCACGGGTCGCTCTACCTGGCGCTGAAGACCAAGGGTGAGGTGCACGACCGGGCCGTCGCGTTCGCGGGCAAGGTCGGCCTGGTGGCCATCGGGCTCGGCGCGATCTTCCTGGTGGCGCAGAACCTGCTGCACCCGACCGGCCTGCTCGGCTGGGTCCTGCTGGTGCTCTCCGCCGCGGGGCTGGCCTCGGCCTGGTGGTTCAACGGCAAGGGACGCGACGGCATCGCCTTCGTGTCGACGACCGCCACCATCCTGTTCGTGGCCGTGGGCATCTTCCTGACCATGTGGCCGGGCCTCGGCTTCGCCGGGGTGGACGGGGCGCCGTCACCGCTGACCGCGATGAACGGCTCCTCCAGCGAGCTCACCCTCACCCTGATGACGGTCGCCGCCGGCATCTTCGTCCCGATCGTCCTCGCCTACACCGCCTGGACCTACACGGTGTTCCGCCGCCGCATCGGCGTGCAGAACATCCCCGACGACGCCGCATCCCCAGCGCTCGCTGGTTGATGGCGGGGCCGATCGACCCACGCCTTCTCCGCAGGGCCCGGGCGACCAGGGGTTACCTGGTCGCCGGGGTCGCGGTGGGCAGCGCAACAGCCATCCTGACCCTCGGTCAGGCATGGCTGTTGTCGCATTCCGTGGCCGACATCTTCGCCACCGGCCAGCTGGGCACCCTCGGCCTGGCCGTGGGCGGCCTCGCCGCGGTGTTCGGGCTGAAGGCACTGCTCACCTGGGCCAACGAGTGGCTGGCCCAGCGGGCGTCCGCTGCGGTGAAGTCCCAGCTGCGACAAGACATCCTGGCCGCACGCATCGAGCGTCCCCTCGACGCGACGTCCTCCGGCGGGCTGGTCACCCTGATCACCCAGGGGCTCGACGGCCTGGACGGCTACTTCAGCAAGTACCTGCCGCAGCTGCTCCTCGCGGTCACCGTGCCGCTCGTCGTCGGGGTGGCCATCCTTTCGGCCGACCTGCTGTCGGCGGTGATCCTCGCGATCACCCTGCCGCTGATCCCGGTGTTCATGGCGCTGGTCGGGTGGACCACCGAGGCCATCACCAAGCGCCGCTGGGCCGTGCAGACCCGGCTCGCCAACCACTTCGCCGACCTCATCGCCGGGCTGCCCACGCTCCAGGTGTTCGGACGGGCGCGCGCCCAGGCCGAGGGCCTGCGCCGCAGCGAGACCCGCCACCGCTCCGAGACGATGCGGACCCTGCGGGTCTCGTTCCTGTCCGCCCTCGTGCTCGAGCTGCTCGCCACGCTGAGCGTCGCCGTGATCGCCGTCACGGTCGGCTTCCGGGTCGTGTTCGGCGACCTCGACCTGGCCACGGCGCTGTTCGTGCTGATCCTCGCGCCGGAGGCGTACCTGCCGGTGCGCCAGGTCGGCGTCCACTACCACGACGCGGCCGACGGGCTGGCGGCCGTGGAATCGGCCTTCGCCCTCATCGACCCGCCGGAGGCGCCCCACGGGGCCGGCGCCCCTGCCCCTGTGGCCGCCCCGGCGGAGGGGGACGCGACGGGAGCGCTGCTGTCGGTGCGGGAGCTCACCCACACCTATCCGGGCGCATCGGCCGTGGCGCTGCGTCCGGTCTCCTTCGACGTCCGTCCCGGGGAGGTCGTGGCGCTCGCCGGGCCGAGTGGTGCGGGCAAGACGACCCTGCTCAACGCCGTCCTGGGATTCCTCGCGCCCACCGGCGGCCTCCTGCTCAGCGGCGGGGCGCCGCTCGGGCGCCTGCCCGCGTGGCGGGAGCACCTCGCTTTCGTCGGCCAGGAGCCGGGGCTCGTCTCCGGCACGGTTGCCGACAACGTGCGGCTCGGCTTCCCGCACGCCACCGACGCGGCGGTCGCCGACGCCCTGCGCCAGGCCGGCGCCGGCGACATCCCCCTCGATCAGCGGATCGGGGACGACGCGGAGGGCGTGTCCGCGGGCGAGCGCCGGCGCATCGCCGTGGCGCGCGCGCTGCTCCGGGTGACGCTGGGACGCGCGAAGCTGCTCGTGCTCGACGAGCCGACCGCCGGGTTGGACGCCGACACCGAGGCCGGGCTGCTGCGCAGCCTGCGCAGCCTGGGCGTCGCGGCGCTCGTGGTGAGCCACCGTCCGGCCGTGCTGGCCGAGGCCGATCGCGTGGTCCGGATCGGGGACGCCGGAGCGGAGGCACCGGGGCCGGTCGCGGCTGTGGCGGTCGCGGCGGCCGTCCTGCCTGCGCCTGCCAACGGTGCCCGTGCCGGTGTGGGGACTGCGGACACCGCTGGGGTGGTCGCCCCGGCCGAGAAGGCACCGTCCGCAGCGGCCGGCCGGGCCGCGACCGATGCGGCCGGCGAGGACCCGGGCGTCGGGGACGGCGGGCGCGTCCCGCTGCTGCGCCGCCTGCTGGACGCCGTCCCGGGAGCACGGCTCCGGCTGGTGGGGTCCGTGGCGCTGGCGTTCTGCGCGACGGCCGCTTCCGTGGCCCTGATGGCGGTGTCCGCCTGGCTGCTCTCGCGCGCTGCGGAGCACCCGCCGGTGCTGTACCTCGAGGCCGCAGCGGTTGGCGTCCGCTTCTTCGGCATCTCGCGCGGGGCGTTCCGCTACGTGGAGCGGCTGGTGGGCCACGACGTGGCGCTCAAGCTCCAGTCCGCGCTGCGCCTGGAGACCTACACCCGGCTGGCCCGCACGACCCTGCTGGGCACGCGCAGGGGCGACCTGCTCACCCGCGTGATCGCCGACGTGGAGGCCATCCAGGACCTGGTCGTCCGCGTGTGGATCCCGTTCGCGTCGTCGGCGGCGGTGCTGGTGGTGACGGCGATCGGCATCGGCTGGTTCTCGCCGGGCTCTGCCCTCGTGCTGCTGGGCACGTCCGTGCTCGCCGCGGCCGTCGTCCCGTGGCTCACCCGGCTGGCCTCGGCCCGCGCCGACGCCGCGTCCCTGCCACTGCGGGGGCAACTGGCCGACTCCGCGCGGGAGTTGTCGCGCGTGGCGACCGACCTGGTCGCCTACGGGGCGGCAGGGGAACGACTGGCCGCGTTCACCGCGATCGACGAGGAGCTGCGGCGGGCGTCCGCGCGCTCGGCGTGGGTGCGCGGGATCGGCTCCGCGGCGCAGGTGCTCGCGGCGGGGATCGCCGTGGCGGGTGCGCTGGTGATCGGCGGCAACCAGGTGCACGACGGCACGATGGCGCCGGTGATGCTGGCGGTGGCCGTCCTGACCCCGCTCGCGCTTCACGAGGCGCTGTCGACGCTGATCCTCTCCGCCCAGACCCGCACCCGGGCCCGCGCGGCGCTGGCACGGGTGGAAGCCGTCCTCGATGCGGAGCCGGTCGGCTCGGGCGACCTGGCGGACCCGGGGGTGGAGGTCTCTGACCCGGCCCTCGACGTGGTCGGGCTCACCGCCGGCTGGCCCGGCGCCGCCCCGGTGGTCGAGGGCCTGTCGTTCGGTGTGCGCGCGGGCGAGAAGGTGGCCCTCGTCGGGCCCAGCGGCATCGGCAAGACGACCGTCGCGGCGACGGCGCTGGGGCTCATCCCTGCCCGTGCGGGAGAGGTCAGGGTGCGGGGCCGGATCGGCTACCTCGCCCAGGACGCCCACATCTTCACCACGACCATCGCCGAGAACGTGCGGATCGGGAACCGCGACGCCACCGACGCCGACATCGCCGACGCGCTCGCCCGCGCGGGCCTGGACCTCGACCCCGGGAGGGTCGTCGGCGAGGGCGGCGAGAGCCTGTCCGGTGGCGAGGCACGGCGGGTGGCCCTCTCCCGGCTGCTCGTGGGGCACTACCAGGTCCTGCTGCTGGACGAGCCCACCGAGCACCTGGACGCGGTGACCGCGTCCGCCCTGATCGACGACATCTGGGCCGGCAGCTCCGACAAGCCCGTCCTGGTGATCACCCACGACCCGGACCTCGTCGCCCGCTGCGATCGGGTGGTCCGGCTCGCCTGACTCCCGTCCGCCCCTCCGTCCGCTCGTCCGCCCCTGCCCGCCCGTCCCATCCGTCCCACCCGCGCGGTTCGCCCCCGAGTGCAACTCCCGCCACCGGGATTTCGGCAGCACGAGTGGCAATCGGGGGCACGAACGGAGGTCGAGGGGACGGGGAGCGGCCTGGGCGGGCGACGCGCGGCGACCCCAACTCGTCGACCGGGCCGTCTCCAATCGGCGGATGGGAGACCAGGGCCGAGCCTGGACCACGACGATCGCCTCCGGACCTCGGTCGGGGTGAGGAGGCCACCGCGCGAGCCCCGTCCCACCAGCCCCGCCCGCGGCGTTCGCTGCCGAGTGCAACTCTCGCCACCGGAATTCCGGCAGCACGAGTGACGATCGGGGGCAGGAACGGGGCGAGGAGGGCGGCGGGCGGGGACGGAGGCGACGTGGAGGGACGCGAGTTGACAAGGCTCCACTTGATTATGAGAATGATTGTCATGAAGATCTTGAGGGGAACCCTGGCGGCCGTGTCGGCCGCCGCCATGCTGGGCCTTGCGGCCTGCTCCGCCTACTCGGACGCCCCGGCGTCCGGGGCACCGGCGTCGAGCGGCGGGACGGCCCGGCTCGCCGTGGCGGTGGCGTTCTACCCCTTCGAGTTCGTCGCCGAGCGCGTGGGCGGCGACCAGGTCGCCGTGACGAACCTCACCGCGCCCGGGGTCGAGCCGCACGACCTGGAACTCACCCCGCAGCAGGTCGCCTCGCTCTCGAGCGTCGACCTGGTCGTCTACCAGTCCGGCTTCCAGCCCGCCGTCGACACCGCCGTCGCGCAGGCGAAGCCGCGTGCGAGCGTCGACACCGCCTCGTTCCTCCCCCTGCTCGCGGCGAGCCAGGACGGCGCGGAGGGCGACGGCCACACCGCGGACGACGGACACAACCACGGCGCCGCAGACCCGCACACCTGGCTGGACCCGACCAACATGGTGACGATCGCCGAGCACGTCCGCGACGCGCTGTCGAGCGCCCGCCCGGAGGCGGCGAAGGCGTTCGCGGCCAACACCGAGGCGCTCGTCGCCGACCTCACCACGCTCGACACCACGCTGAAGACCGACCTCGGCAGCTGTGCGATCAAGCCCTTCATCACCTCGCACGCCGCGTTCGGCTACCTCGCGAACCGGTACGGCCTCACCCAGGTCGGCATCAACGGCGTCGAGCCGGACGTCGAGCCCAGCGCGGCCCGGATCGCCGAGGTGCAGAAGATCGCCAAGGACAACAACGTCACCACGATCTTCTTCGAGACCCTGGTCTCCCCGGTCGTCGCCCAGTCGATCGCTGGCGACCTCGGGCTGAAGACCGACGTGCTCGATCCGCTGGAGGGGATCACCGCCGAGTCGCGCGGAACCGACTACCTTGAGGTGATGCGGGCGAACGGAGCCTCCCTCAAGACAGCGAACCAGTGCTCGTGAACGGCGAATCCACGACCTTGGCGGACGCGGCTGTCGTCACCACGGCGGACGCCGCGGTGACGGCCACATCGGTCGACGTCGTGCTGAACGGCGTTCCGATCGTCCGGGAGGCCTCCCTGGAGATCCGGCCCGGCGAGATGGTCGCCATCCTCGGCAACAACGGCTCGGGGAAGACCACCCTGATGCGGGCGCTGCTCGGCCTCGTCCCCCACCGCGGACGCATCGCGCTGTTCGGCACCGACCTGGACGACTTCCGCGACTGGCGGCGCGTCGGGTACGTGCCCCAGCGCGGCGGGATCCTCGTGCAGCAGGCGACCGCACGCGAGGTGGTCGCCAGCGGACGGCTGAGCCGGCGCCGGGCGTTCCTGCCCGCGTCCGCCGCGGACCGCCGCGCCGTCGACGACGCCCTGGCCGAGGTCGGCCTCGCCGAACGGGCCCGCTACCCGTTCGTCCGGCTGTCGGGTGGTCAGCAGCAGCGCGTGCTGATCGCCCGCGCCCTGGCCACGGGCGCCGACCTGATGCTGTGGGACGAGCCGCTGGCCGGCGTCGACCGCAACACCCAGGAGCTCCTCGCCGGGGTGGCCGGACGCCTGAAGGCCCGCGGCGCGACGATCGTGATGGTGCTGCACGAGCTCGGGTGCTTCCGTCCACTCATCGACCGCAGCATCGTGCTGGCCGACGGACGGGTGATGCCGCCCGGCTACAGCCACCACGAGCACGACCACGATGACCACGACCACGACCACGAGGGGCACGACCACCGCGCCGCGCACGGCGGCCACGAGATCGACGAGGTCGAACGCCCGCACACGACGCGCACCGGGCTGGAGGTCGGCTGATGGACTGGCTCTCCCTCGCGTTCATGCAGCGCGCGCTCATCGCCGCGCTGATCACCGGCCTGACCGCGCCCGCCATCGGCACCTTCCTGGTGCAGCGGCGGCTCAGCCTGCTCGGGGACGGCCTCGGCCACCTCGCGGTCGCCGGCGTCGGCCTCGCCCTCCTCACCGGCGTGACGCCGCTGCCGGTCGCGGTCGCCATCTGCATCGCGGGCTCGGTGGCGATCGAACTGCTCCGCGAGTCCGGGCGGGCCAGCGGGGACGTCGGCCTCGCGATCCTCTTCTACGGCGGCCTTTCTGCCGGCCTGCTGCTGGCCGGGCTGGCCGGGCAGGGCACCGGGACGCTGTCGGGCTACCTGTTCGGCTCGCTCCTGGTGATGACCGGCCAGGACCTGCTGTACATCACGATCCTCGGCGTGGTCATCGTCGCGGTCGCGATCGGCCTGCTCCCGCAGCTGTTCGCGGTGAGCGCGGACGAGCCGTTCGCGCGGTCCATCGGACTGCCCGTCCGGCTGCTGAACATCGTGGTGGTGAGCCTCGCAGCGATCACGGTCACGGTGTCGATGCGGACGGTGGGCCTGCTGCTGGTGAGCGCCCTGATGGTGGTCCCGGTGGCCACGTCCAACCACCTGGTGATCGGGTTCCGCCGCGGCCTGTTCGCGGCGATGGGCCTGGGTGCCCTCGCGGCCACCAGCGGGACGGTGGGCTCCTACTACCTGAACACCGCACCCGGCCCGCTGATCGTGGTGATCGCGATCACGCTGTTCGCGATCAGCTGGCCGGTCTCCCGCGCGCTGGAGCGGCGCACGCGCCGGGTCGTCGAGTTGCCGGACGAGGCGCTCCTCGCCCACCAGCCCACCGAGGTGCACCCGCACGTGCACCAGGAGAACTGCGGGCACCTGGCCGTCCAGCACGCCGGCCACACGGACTACGTGCACGACGGGCACCGGCACGCCGCCCACGAGGACCACTATGACGAGCACTGACCACACCCGTGCCACCGGCCCCCGCAACACCCGGCAGCGCAGCGAGATCCGCCGGGCGGTCGAGGACCTGCCGACCTTCGCCTCCGCCCAGGAGATCCACGACCGGCTGCGCCACGACGGCTCCGGGGTCGGGCTGGCCACGGTCTACCGGACGCTCCAGGCGATGGCGGCGGGCGGCGAGCTGGACGCCATCCGCACCCCGGACGGCCAGATCGCCTACCGGATCTGCTCCCCCGGCCACCACCACCACCTGATCTGCCGGCGCTGCGGGCGCACGGTCGAGGTCAACATCCCCTCGCTGGAACAGCAGATCAGGGCGCTGGCCGCGGAGCAGGGCTTCGCCCAGGTCGACCACGAGCTGGAGTTCTTCGGCACCTGCGCGGCCTGCGCGGGCTGACCCTCGCCCACGGGGACCATCCGGAACCCCCGGCGCTCAGGCGCCGGCGGGCTGCTCCGGCACCAGCGGCGGCACGAGGACGCCGCCCGCGTCCGGCTCGCCGATGCCCAGGCACGCGGCCAGGATGGCGACGACCTGCTCCGTGGTCCCCGCCCCCGGCGACCACGGGTCGACGAAGTCGTGCATCCACTTCAGGGCACCGTCGACCGACGCCTCGGCGAACACGTCGGCGTGCGGGGCGAACACGCCGGACGCGAAGTCGCGCGCGGCGTCCCGCCGGATCGCGAAGTCACCGGGGTTGCTGGCCAGGACGACCCGCTCCAGGCGGTGCCCGGCGGCCACCGAGTGGTCGAACAGCGCCTCGGAGAGCCTCAGGTACGGCATCAGCCCGGGGACGGGGAAGCCCGGGTAGGCGTACGGGCTGTGGCCGAGGTCGGCCTTCTTGCGCGGGTCCCACCAGTAGTAGAAGCCCGGCACGATCGCCGGGTAGCGCACGAACGCGCGAACCAGCGGCAGCGGGAAGCCCTTCGGCGCCACCAGGGGCGCGGCCAGCACGAGCCGGCGCACCTCGGTACGCGTGGCCGCCACCCAGGCGGCCAGCGTGGCACCGGCGGACAGGCCGACCACCCACACCGGGTCGCCGAACCCGGTGGCGATGTCGACGCAGTCGTTGGCGTGCCCGACCAGCTCCGCGTCGGTCAGCGTGGCGAGATCGCGGGTGAGCACGTCCGCCTGGCCGTGGTGCGGCATCCGCGGCACGAGCACCCGGTAGCCGGCCGCGCGCAGCTGGTCTCCGACCTGCCCGAACTGGGACGGCGCGTTGGTGAACCCGTGCCAGACGACGACGGTGGCGCTCGCCCCACCCTCCGGCTCGAGCAGGACGCTCCGCGTGGCCTCGGGGATGTCCGCGTCCCGCGCGGCCAGCCCGGCGAACCGTGCCCGGGCCTGGTCTGCGTCGGCGGTCGGGCGGGGAGCCACCTGCGGCGGAGCGGGGAGCGGCATCAGCCGGCGGAACCAGGCCCGCTCGGGCGGGGTGTGGTGCTCAAGGGTCATGGCGATTCCTTCGCGGCGCGGCCTTGCAGGAGGCTAGCACCGCTGTCGTGCCCGGCACGGAAAGCACCTCCGAAGCCCCAATATCGCGCCTGCCACATTGCATAAATCTCCTTGTCAGCACAGGGGTCCGACCCGGAGTACATTGCAACCGTCAATCAGCAAAACATCTGAAGAAGGGCGTGCCATGGCCCGTGATATCACCGGACTCCCCGACCTCGCGGTGGGAGCCGGACGCGTTGCTCCGGTTCGCACCCGGATGCCGGTCTACGTCGACCTGCTGCCCCCGTGCAACAACCGCTGCCCCGCCGGGGAGAACATCCAGGAGTGGCTCCGGCTGGTGAAGGCCGGCCAGGAGGAGGCCGCCTGGCGCGAGCTCGTGCGGAACAACCCGTTCCCGGCGATCCACGGCCGCGTCTGCTACCACCCGTGCGAGACCGCCTGCAACCGCGTCGAACTGGACGGCGCCGTGTCGATCCACTCCGTGGAGCGCTACCTCGGCGACCTCGCCATCGAGCGGGGCTGGACCTTCGAGAAGCCCCGGTTCTCCTCCGGGCGGAAGGTGCTGATCATCGGCGCCGGCCCGTCCGGCCTGAGCGCCGCCTACCAGCTGGCCAAGCTGGGCCACGAGGTGGAGATCCGCGACTCCTCCGACTCCCCCGGCGGGATGATGCGCTACGGCATCCCCGAGTACCGCCTCCCCCGCAACGTCCTGGACGCGGAGATCGCGCGGCTCGTCGACCTGGGCGTGCGGATCGTCACCAACTACACCGTCAAGGACCTGATGGCCGATCAGGCGGAGGGCGGCTTCGAGGCCACCTTCGTCGCGATCGGCGCCCACCTGTCCAAGCGGGTGGACATCCCCAACCGCGACGCGTCCAAGATCGTGGACGCGGTCAGCTTCCTGCGCGACGTCGCCTCCGGCGAGCGTCCGCTCATCGGACGCAAGGTGGCGGTCTACGGCGGTGGCAACACCGCGATGGACGCGGCCCGGGTGGCCCGCCGGCTGGGCGCGGAGGAGTCGATCATCGTCTACCGCCGCACCGAGGACCAGATGCCGGCCCACGCCGAGGAGCGCGAGGGTGCGCTGCGCGAGGGCGTGAAGATGAACTGGCTGCGCACGATCAGCAGCGTCGAGGAGGACGACCTCACCGTCGAGATCATGGAGCTCGACGAGAGCGGACGGGCCCGCGGCACCGGGCGGTTCGAGAAGCTCCAGGCCGACACCGTGATCCTGGCCCTGGGGCAGGAGACCGACTCGAACTTCCTGCGCCGCATCCCCGGCATGCACTTCGAGCACGACGTGGTCAAGGTCGATCCGCGCACGCTGATGACCGACGTCCCCGGCATCTTCGCCGGCGGCGACGCCGTCCCGTCCGAGCGCACGGTGACCGTGGGCGTGGGGCACGGCAAGCGCGCGGCGATCGAGATCGACGCCTGGCTCGCCCACCGGGAGGTCGCCCGGCGGCCCAAGCACGACCTCGCCGACTTCGACAAGCTGCACCTGTGGTACTTCGGCGACGCCCGGCGCACCACCCAGCCGGAACTGGAGGCCTCGGAGCGGATCACCGACTTCGACGAGATCGTCGGCGGCCTCTCCGACGAGCAGGCCCACGTCGAGGCGGCCCGGTGCCTGTCCTGCGGCAACTGCTTCGAGTGCGACGGGTGCCTGGGCTCCTGTCCCGAGGACGCGGTGATCAAGCTCGGCAAGGGCCTGCGCTACCGCTTCGACTACGACCGGTGCACCGGGTGCGCCACCTGTTACGAGCAGTGCCCCGTGCACGCGATCGAGATGATCGAGGAGAAGTGATGAGCCGCGTCATCATCGACGGCAACGAGGCGGCAGCGTCCGCCGCCTACCGCCTCAACGAGCTGTGCAGCATCTACCCCATCACGCCGTCGTCCACGATGGCCGAGCTGGCGGACGAGTGGTCGGCCAAGCGCCAGGCCAACGTGTACGGCATGGTGCCGACCGTCATCGAGATGCAGTCCGAGGGTGGTGCGGCCGGCGCCCTGCACGGCGCGCTCCAGGGCGGCGCGCTGAGCACGACGTTCACCGCGTCGCAGGGCCTGCTCCTGATGATCCCGAACATGTACAAGATCGCCGGCGAGCTCACCTCCACGGTGCTGCACGTGGCCGCGCGGTCGCTGGCGGCGCAGGGCCTGAGCATCTACGGCGACCACCAGGACGTGATGGCCGTGCGCCAGACCGGCTTCGCGATGCTGAACTCCTCGACCGTGCAGGAGGCCCACGACACCGCGGCGATCGCGCAGCTGGCTACCCTGCGCTCGCGCGTGCCGTTCGTGCACTTCTTCGACGGCTTCCGCACCAGCCACGAGGAGAACTCCGTCGAGCTGCTCACCGACGCCCAGCTGCGCACCCTGGTGCCGGAGGACCTCGTGCAGGCCCACCGCCGCCGCGCGCTGTCGCCCGAACACCCCTACATCCGTGGCACAGCCCAGAACCCCGACACCTACTTCCAGGGACGCGAGTCCGCGAACCCGTACTACCTCGAGGTTCCCGGGATCGTGCAGCAGGCGATGGACGAGTTCGCGGCCCTCACCGGCCGCGGCTACGACCTCGTCGAGTACTACGGCGACCCGGAGGCCGACCGGGTGGTCGTGATCATGGGCTCGGGGGCCCAGACCGTCCGCTCGACCGTGGAGTACCTGTGCGCCCACGGCCAGAAGGTCGGCGTCGTGCAGCTGCGCATGTACCGGCCGTTCCCGACCGAGCAGGTGCTGGCGGCGATCCCGGCGAGCGCCCGCGTGGTGGCGGTCATGGACCGCACCAAGGAGCCGGGCGCCGGCGGCGAGCCGCTGTTCCTCGACATCGCCTCCGCGATCGGTGAGGCCCACGCCGCGGGACGCCGGCCGGCGATGCCGCTGCTGGTCGGGGGGCGCTACGGCCTGTCCAGCAAGGAGTTCACCCCGGCGATGGTGGTGGGCGTCTTCGACGAGCTGGCCCTGCCGGCTCCGCGTCCGCGCTTCACCGTCGGCATCAACGACGACGTCACGATGCTGAGCCTCCCCTACGACGCGAGCCTTGACCTGGAGGACCCCGCCACGCTGCGGGCCGTCTTCTACGGCCTCGGCTCCGACGGCACGGTCGGCGCGAACAAGAACTCGGTGAAGATCCTCGGCGCCATCGAGGGCACCTACGCCCAGGGCTACTACGTCTACGACTCCAAGAAGTCCGGCTCGCGCACCGTGTCGCACCTGCGCTTCGGCCCGAAGCCGATCGAGGCGCCCTACCTGGTGAGCAAGGCCGGCTTCATCGGCTGCCACCACTGGTCGATCCTCGAGCGGGTGGACGTGCTGGAGTTCGCGCGCCCCGGCACCGTACTGCTGGTCAACACCCCCTACGAGCGCACCGAGGTGTTCGCCCACCTCCCGCTGCCGATGCAGCGGCGGATCATCGAGCTCGGCATCGAGCTGTGGGCGATCGACGCCAACCTGGTGGCCCGCAGGGCCGGCATGGGGCGCCGCACCAACACCGTGCTCCAGACCTGCTTCTTCGCGATCAGCAACGTGCTGCCGCGCGCGGAGGCGATCGAGGAGGTGAAGCGGACGATCCGCAAGACCTACGCCCGCAAGGGTGCCGACGTGGTCGCCAAGAACGAGGCCGCCGTGGACGCATCCGTCGAGCACCTGCACCGCATCGAGGTTCCCGCCGAGCCGGTCGGCGAGGTCGCGATGATCCCGCCCGTGCCCGCCGACGCCCCCGAGTTCGTGCGCAACGTGACGGCGTCCATGCTGCTGGGCACCGGCGACGACCTGCCGGTCAGCGCCCTGCCGGTGGACGGCACCTACCCCTCGGGCACCACGAAGTACGAGAAGCGGAACATCTCCGACATCATCGCCGAGTGGGATCCGGAGTCCTGCATCCAGTGCGGCAACTGCGCGTTCGTGTGCCCGCACGCCGTGCTGCGGGCGAAGTACTACACCGAGTCCGCCCTGGACGGCGCCCCGGAAGGCTTCCCGTCCGCCCCGCTGAACGCTGCCGGCTTCCCCGGCTCCCGCTACACCCTCCAGGTGTACGCGGAGGACTGCACGGGCTGCGGCCTGTGCGTGGAGGCCTGCCCGGTCAAGCCCCTCGGCTCGGGCGGTTCCCGGAAGGCGATCAACCTCGCCCCGGTGATGGAGCGGTCGAAGGAGAAGGAGAACGTCCGGTTCTTCGAGACCATCCCGGTGAACCGGCGCTCGCGCATCGACTTCGCGAACGTGCGTGGCACCCAGTTCCTCGAGCCGCTGTTCGAGTTCTCCGGCGCGTGCTCCGGGTGCGGTGAGACCCCGTACCTGAAGCTGCTCACCCAGCTGTTCGGCGGCCGGGCCACCGTGGCCAACGCCACCGGGTGCTCGTCCATCTACGGCGGCAACCTGCCGACCACGCCCTGGTCGTCCAACAAGTACGGGCGCGGCCCTGCCTGGTCGAACTCGCTGTTCGAGGACAACGCCGAGTTCGGGCTCGGGCTGCGGCTGGCGGCCGACCTGCACACCGCCACGGCGCGGCGCCGGCTGGAGGCCCTGCGCGACGAGCTGGGCGACCAGACCGTGGACGCGATCCTGGACGCCCCCCAGCAGTACGAGTCGGAACTGTCCCAGCAGCGCGCACGGGTGGACGCCCTGAAAGCCCTGCTGAACACGATGTCCGGGCCGGCGGTGGAGGACCTCCGCTCGGTCGCCGACCACCTGCTGCGCCGCTCGGTCTGGATCGTCGGCGGCGACGGGTGGGCCTACGACATCGGCTCGGCCGGCGTCGACCACGTGCTGGCCTCCGGCCGCAACGTGAACATCCTGGTGCTGGACACCGAGGTGTACTCCAACACCGGCGGCCAGGCGTCGAAGTCGACACCGCTGGGCGCGGTCGCGAAGTTCGCCGCGGCCGGCAAGGGCACGACGAAGAAGGACATGGCGCTCCAGGCCACGGCCTACGGCAACGTGTACGTCGCCCGCGTGGCGATGGGCGCCGACCCGCAGCAGACCCTGAAGGCCTTCCGCGAGGCGGAGGCCTACGACGGCCCGAGCCTGATCCTCGCCTACAGCCACTGCATCGCCCACGGCATCGACATGCGCAAGGGCCTCGACCAGCAGTACGCCGCGGTGGCGTCCGGGCACTGGCCGCTGATGCGGTACAACCCGGTGCTGCGGGCGGCGGGCAAGAACCCGTTCCTGCTCGACTCGCCGCGTCCGCGGATGCCGCTGCGCGAGTACCACACGCGCGAGCTGCGCTTCCGGATGCTGATGAACTCCGATCCGGAGTCGGCCGAGCGCCTGCTGGAGCTGGGGCAGGAGCAGGTGAACCGCCGTTGGGCGGAGTACGAGGAGATGGCCACCCGAGGTGCCGAGAGGTTCACCGAGGTCGTCGGCAACTGAGCCGCGGCGCGGGGCGCGCGGGACGGGCGGAAGCCACCCGCGCGCCCCGCGCCGGGGCACCGCAGGGCACTACAGTGTTGGCTGTACCCGCGCGAGGAGGCATCCGATCAGCGACAACGCACCCGAGGCGACGGACGAAGAGGTCCCGTCCCCCGCGCCGTCACGGACCGACCGTCCGCTCACGATCGCCGAGTTCACCGACAACTACGGCCCCGCCCACAGCGGGCTGCTCTACGCCGTGCAGTTCCTGGAGGAGCAGGTGCTGGCCGCCGGCCACAAGGTGCTGCTCGTCGCGCCGGAGGCGAAGGGGCCCAACCCGCACGCGGGGCACCCGAACCGCCGCGAGATCCGGCTGCCGAGCGTCCCCATCCCCGGCACGCAGATCCGGCTGTCGATGGGCCAGGACTTCGACTACCGGCTGGCCCAGATGGTGGCGAACCCGCCGGACGTGATCCACGTCCACGGGCTCGGACCGATCGGCCTGCTGGGCATGTGGGTGGCCGAGCGCACCGGGAAGCCGCTGGTGATCACCTGGCACACCGACCTGGAGGCCTACGCCGAGCACTACTGGCACGTCGTGCCGTTCCTGAACGCCGCCTACAAGGTGTACGAGCTGCACATGGCGGAGAGCACCTGGGACCAGATCAAGAAGCTGAAGCTCAAGCGCCCGCGCCGCGGCGGCGCCCAGGTGGAGCTGCTGCAGCTGGCGTCCAAGATGCTCACCGACGCCCGCCTGGTGACCACGCCGTCGGACAAGACGGCCAAGCGCGTGCTCGAGATCGCGCCGACGGCCAGGGTGCGCGTGGTGCCCAACGGCACGGACGCCCTGCCGGCGCTCCCGCCGGTGCCCAGGGGCAAGGGCCCGCGGCTGATCTACGTCGGCCGGATCTCGCTCGAGAAGGGCATCGGGCTGATGCTCGACGCGTTCGAGCTCGTGCGCGACCAGATCCCCGGCGTGGAGCTGATGATCGTCGGCGACTGGCGTGAGACGCCGGTCACCCTCCGGCGACGCCTTCAGCGGGCCGCACGTTTCGGTGGGGTGAAGCTGCCCGGGCAGATCCCCAGGGAGAAGCTCGGCGCCTACTACGCCTCTGGCGACGCGTTCGTGTTCGCCTCGCTCACCGACACGCAGGCGCTGGTGCTGCACGAGGCCGCGCACGCGGGCCTGCCCTTCGTCATGGTCGACCACGAGTTGCGCCTGGTCGTCGAGCCGGGCGTGAACGCCGTCCTGGCCCGGCCGAACGCCGTGTCGCTGGCCGGGGCCATGGTGAGCATGCTGAACGCCTTGAAGGACGAGGAGTTCGCGCGGGCGGCGAGTGAGCGCAGCAAGGAGCTGGCCGCACGCTTCACGATCGCGAACCAGTCCCGGGAGTTCGTCGAGATCTACGAGGCGCTGGCCGCCGGCCGCGAGGTGGCGCTCACCGAGGGCCTCGACCCCGACTACGGGCGGCGGGTGTTCCCCCGGCGTCGCGTGACGGCGACCTTCGAGGCGTCGGAGCAGGCGTCGCTGGAACCGGTACCGCAGCGCCGGCACTGGTGGAGCCGGCCGAAGCCGGCCCCTGCGTCCGGGCACTGACCGGGCGGACGAACACCAGCCGGCTCTGCACCAGGTAGCCGGCGGCGAGGAGCATCCCCTCTGTGGCCAGCTTGGCCGCGACCACTCCGGTCACCGGTGTGAGCAGTTCCATGAGCGCGAGGTTCGCAACCAGCACCCCGGCGGCGAGCAGCGCATAGCGGCGCACCGCGGGCCACAGCGGGTCCGCGCCGGCCCCGAACACCAGGTGCCGGTTGGCGAGGAAGTTCACCCCCGCGCTGGCCAGCCGGGCGAGCACGACCGCCGCGGCGAGGCTGCCCAGCAGCGGGTAGAGCGCGAAGAGGAGCAGGGAGTCGACGGCGAAACCGGCCAGGGAGGCCGCGGCGAAGGCCAGCAGCGGGCGCAGGACGCGCGCCGAGTCCCACAGCGGGCGGAAGTGCGAGGAGCGGTTGCTCTCGAGGTACACCGTCGCGATCTCCACCTCACGGATCGCCAGCCCGTCCCTGCTCGCACGCAGCAGCAGGTTCTGCTCGTACTCGAAACGTTCGCCCGGCACCCGGGCGAGCCAGCCCAGCATCCGGTGCGGGTACCCCCGCAGGCCGGTCTGGGTGTCGGTCACCGGCGTGCCGGTGACCAGGCGGAAGAGCCCCGCGGCGACCCGGTTGCCGAGACGGCTGCGCAGCGGCACCGTCCCGGTGAACCGGCGGACGCCGAGCACCATGTCGGCATCGTCGTCGAGGGCGGCCGCGACGCGCAGGATGTCGAGCAGCGTGTGCTGCCCGTCGCTGTCGGCGCAGACGACCGCCTCCCCCGGGTGGTGCACGGCCACGTGCGCGAAGCCCGTCCGCAGGGCCGCGCCCTTGCCGCGGTTCTCGGCGTGGGCGAGCACCTCCGCCCCCGCGCCCGCCGCGTCGGCGAACACGGCTGCGTGCTCCAGGCCGCTTCCGTCGTCGACCACCACCACCTGCACGCCCTCCACGCCGGCGAGGTCACGGACGAGGTCGGGGAGGCGGTGGTCCGGCTCGTAGGCCGGGACGAGGACGATCACGGCCGCCTCACCCGGCCACGAAGAGGATGTCGCTGGTGCCCCGCTCGCGACCCGTGCCGAGCGGGTTGTTCACCAGCTCGCCGTGGAACACCATCGCCGAACTGCCGCCGCCGTCGAGGTTGTACGCGGTCCGGGCGCCCAGGTCGACGAAGGCCTGCGCGAACTCGGTCATCGTCATGCCGCGGCTGTAGCCGGTGGCGCGGCCGTCCACGACCACGAACAGGAAGTGGTTGTCGTCGACGATGCCGACCCCGGTGCGCGGCTGCCGGCCCTGCACCGAGTGGTTCCCGATGTTGGTGTCGATCTCGATGCTGTCGATCCCGCTGATCACCGTGCCCGCCTCGACCAGGCCGGGCCCGAACGACAGCGTGTTCCACACCCCGTCGGCGAGCAGCGTCGCCGCGGAGGTGGTGGTCTCGTCGTAGAGCCGCATCGAGCCGTCCGTGCGGAACGCCAGGCCCTGCCGGGCACCGCGGTCGCGGTAGGCGACTCCGTTGCGGATCACGATCCCGGTGTCGCGGAACCCGTAGTAGTCGCCGTTGATGGCGAGCACCGCACCCACCTGCGCGGCGATCGCGGACGGGTTGGCGATGACGTTCTCGCCGAAGGTGTCGTTGGCGAACGCCGTCCGCACGATGGTGGCGTCGCTGACGGTGACGTCGGCCACGAACCAGGTGACGGTGTCGTCGCCGCTTCCCCGCGTGTGGGTGGAGACCGCGATGCTGGCGGTGCCCGAGGAGTAGGTGTCGGCGGTGTAGCTGCCGTCGGACGCGGCCGTCGCGGCGGTGACCGTGGACGAGGTGTTCGCCGAGGTGTTGGTGGCCTCGACGTGCTCGATCACGAACCGGTCGAGCGCCCAGGCGGTGCCCCCGCCGACGGCGAGCGCCGTGCCCATGCCGCCGGCGAGGAACGCGCGCCGGGTGTGCACCCGGCGGGCGGCCCTGCGCTCTGCGTCCAGTGCGGACGGCAGCGTCACGGCTGCCTCCGTCCGCCGCCGCCCATGCCGCCGGCGATCGCCTGCCCGGCGGTCACGGTCGTGGCCGTCGTGCCGTCGACCTGGATCTCGTAGCTCTCGCCGCTGGTGATTCCCTCGGCGGCGACCACCAGCGAGGCCGTCTCCTTGGTGGTGGTGAAGGTGGCCACGACCGTCCCGTCCTTCACGACGGTGACCGTCTTCCCGGCGGGGACCGCGGAGGGGAACGCGACCGCGACCCAGCCGGTGGTGGACGCCGACCCGGGGCTCTCGGCCATGCCGGACGACCCGCCGGCCGCCAGGGTGCCGCCGGTGACGGTGATGCCCCCATTGCTGTCGAGGGCACCGTTGCCGTTCATCGTGGGTCCGTTGACGGTGGTGGTGCCCCCGGTGACCACGATCGTGCCGTTGGAGTCGAGGCCGTCGCCGCCGGCGTCGACGGTGAGCGTGCCACCGCTGATCGTGAGCAGCGAGCCGTCGTCCTGCATGCCGCCGCCGCCGCCCTGGCCGCCCTGCGTCGAGGACGCCGTCGAGCCCTGGGTCGCGTTCAGGCCGTCGTCGGACGCGGTCACCCGGGTCTCGCCGCCGGCGATGGTGATCGTGGAACCCTCCAGGCCCTCGGTCGACCGCGTGACCGTGAGCGTGCCGCCCTCGACCGCGAGGTCACCCTCGGCGTGGATGCCGTCGTCGCCGGCGGCGACGGTGACCGTCCCCCCCTGGACGAGCACGTAGCCCACGGTGTCGTCGGTCTCGTTGTCGGACTTCAGGCCGTCGTCCTCGGCGTCGACGGTGACGGTGCCGCCGGTCACGATGAGGTAGTCCTTGCCGCGGATGCCGTCGTCCACGGCGGTGACCGTGATCGTGCCGCCGGAGATCACCAGGCCGTCCTTGCTGGCGATGCCGTCCCCGGTGTTCCCGGTGACGGTCAGTGACCCGGTGCCGCCGATGGTCAGATCGGCCATCGAGAACAACGCCGCGTTCGGGGCGTCGTCCGCCGAGGTGTCGTAGCCGGTGCCGTCGGTGAGGCTGTTGGACGAGCCGTCCGCCAGCACCACGACGGCCTCGTCGGCGGCCGTGACGACGAGCGCGGAGCCGTCGGCGTTGGTGATGGACGCGTTGTCGAGCACGATGCGGACCTTGCCCTCGGCGTCGCTGTCCACGACCACCTGGCCGTCGGCGAGCGTGCCAGTGAGCACGTAGGTGCCGGGCGCAGTGATCGTGACGGTGTCGCCGTCGATGCGGACACCGTCGGACGAGCTGGTGGTGGACGCGCCGTCGGCGAGGGTGATCGTGATGGCGTCGGTCGCGTCGTACTCGGTGTCACCGTCCTCGGCGTGGCTCTCGACGTTGTCGGCGAGCGCCGCAGCGGCGGACGCGGCCAGCGTGCTCGACGTGCCACCCGCCGACGCGCTCGTCGTGCTCGCGGCGGTGCCCGACGCCGAGCAGGCGACGAGGGTCAGTGAGGCGACGACCGCGGCGATGCCGGCGGCCAGCCTGGTCAGGTTGGGCGTGCGGAAGGAGTTCATATCGGGTTCCTTTGTCGTGGTTCAGGCGGTGAGCGGGGTCCTCGCCGCTGAGAAGGGGGCGGTCCCCTTTTCGGCGGGAAGTCGGGTGATGAGGCGGTGCCACTTGAGGTCGGGCAGGTCGTCGTCGAGGACGGCCAGCCCGGTGCCGTACTTGCTCACCCGGTCCGGTCGGGTGCGGGTTCGCCACAGCGCCCGGTCGAGCGCGGACGGCGACGCGCCACCCTTGGTTTCGACGATCACGGCGCCGGGCACGGTGACCGGCTCGGGCGAGCCCGGACGCCGCCAGGCCAGGCCGGAGTCGATCGTCGCCCTGCTCGCCGGCCCCGCACCGGAGAGCAGCAGCGTCGCCCGGTCGTAGGCGGTGTGCAGGGACGGCACGAGCGCGGCCACGTCGACGTCGCGGACGCGGCGGGCCTCGAGGGTGGCGGCGACGAAGTCGCGGGCACCGGCGGTGAGCCGTCCGGCGTCGGCGAGGTCGTAGGCCAGCCGGTCCTTGACGGTGGTGCCGCGCGGCCCCCGCGTCTTGACCTCCAGCCAGGTCTCTCCGGAGTGGCGGTAGACCCGCGTCCGCACCTTGAACCGGCGGCGGCGGCCGCGCCCGGCGCGGTGGAAGGCGTCGAGGTCGGGGGTGTCGAAGTAGGTCGAGCGGTAGGCGAAGGTACGGCGGCCCTCGATGCAGAGCACGTGCGCCTCGCCGTCGATCGCGTCCAGCACCTGCGACACCAGGCCTGCGTCCAGCAGGTACTTGCGGTCGACCCGGGTCTGGAGCGCTGCCTCGGCCAGCAGCCTGTCGAGGCTGACGGTGGGGAGGCTGTCGATGCTCATCGCGCGCCTGCCTCGACCCGCGCCCGCTCGGCCTGCGCGCGGCGCCCGGCCGTCAGCCCTGTCCGGGTGGTGCGTCGCTCCACGGGCCGGCTGTACCGGACGTCGACCGTGGTGGTGTCGTTCACCAGATCGGTGCGCAGGATGGTGAGCGACTGGATGCCGTCGCCGACGATCGAGCCGACGTGCGCCCGGAGCAGGTCGTCGTCGGAGTGTGCCCTGTCGAGCACCAGCTGCTGGCGGGTCGAGCCGCGGGAGATGCGGGGGTGGTCACCGATGAAGAGCGCGCCGAGCACCAGGGCCATCAGCCCGGCGACCAGCCACGCAGACAACCCGCTGCCGGCGAGCAGGCCCAGGGCCAGCGCGGCGAAGTAGTAGGCGACCTCGTGCTGGCGCAGCTCCTCCGACCGCAGCCGGATGATCGACAGCACGCCGAACAGGCCCAGACCGACACCCACCCCGACCGCCGTCGCCGACAGCGTCGCCATCACCGCCAGGACGGCCACGTTGACCACGAGGAAGGCGACGACCAGGTCACGGCGGTGGTGGCGCGGGACGAACAGTCCGAAGACGAGGACGGCGATGGCCACCAGGTCGGCGGCGAGCAGGACGGGGGACACGGCGGGACTCCTTGGATCTCGGGTGTCCCCATTCAGCCCGACGCGCTTGTCAGGCACCCCCCGGAGAGTCTGTGGGCCTCCTGTGGCTCCCGCCCGGCCCGCGCGAGCCGCTCAGGCTGTGCCGCGGAACCCGCGCAGGCGCAGGCTGTTCAGCACGACGAAGACGCTCGAGAAGGCCATCGCCGCCCCCGCGATCATCGGGTTGAGGAAGCCCAGCGCGGCCAGCGGGATGGCGGCCACGTTGTAGGCGAACGCCCAGAACAGGTTGCTCCGGATGCGCCCGAGCGTCACCCGGGAGAGCCGGATGGCGTCGGCCGCCAGGCGCAGGTCGCCCCGCATCAGGGTGAGGTCCGCGGCCTGGATGGCCGCGTCCGTCCCCGTGCCGAGGGCGATGCCGAGATCGGCCTGGGTGAGTGCCGCGGAGTCGTTCACGCCGTCGCCGACCATCGCCACGCGGCGTCCCTGCTCCTGGAGCGCCCGCACCCGGGCCACCTTGTCCTGCGGGAGCACCTCGGCCACCACCTCGTCGATCCCCACCTCCGCGGCGACCGCGCGCGCGGTCGCCGCGGTGTCGCCGGTGAGCAGGATCGGGGTCAGCCCGAGCGCCCGGAACTGCCGCACGGCCGCCGCGGAGGTGTCCTTCACGGTGTCGGCGACGAGGATCGTGCCCGCGGGACGCCCGTCGACGGCCACGGCCACCTGAGTGGCGGCAGCGTCGTGTCGCGTTCCGTCCGCGCTGCCTTCCGCCGTGCCCGGCACCGGGCCGTCGGGGGCTTCGCGTTGCCCGATCGCGGCACCGACCCAGGACGGCCGTCCGGCGACGACCTCGCGGCCGTCGACGACGGCGGTGATGCCGCGCCCGGGGGTGTTGGTCAGGGTGGTCACGCGCAGGTCGCTGGCGGCGTGGGCGGCGATGGCCCGGGCGATCGGGTGCTCCGAGCCGGACTCCGCCGCGCCGGCGTAGCGGAGCAGCTCCGCCTCGGTGACGCCCGGTGCCGGCCGGACACCGACGACCGCCATCTCGCCGGTGGTCACGGTGCCGGTCTTGTCGAGCACGATCGTGTCGATGCCGTGCGCCCGCTCCAGAGACTCGGCGCCGCGGATGACGATGCCGAGCTGGGCGCCGCGACCGGTCCCCACCAGCAGGGCCGTCGGGGTCGCCAGCCCCAGCGCGCACGGGCAGGCGATGATCAGCACCGCCACGGCCGACGCCGCGGCGAACGACAGGCTCTCCCCGGCCACCAGCCAGGCCACGAGCGTGACCGCGGCGATCGCCAGCACGACCGGCACGAAGACCGCGGAGATGCGGTCGGCCAGAGCCTGCACCCGCGCCTTGCCGGTCTGCGCCTCCTCCACCAGCCGTGCGATGTGGGCGAGCTGGGTGTCCCGGCCGACCCGGGTGGCGCGCACCACGAGGCGTCCGTCGGTGTTCAGGGTGGCGCCGATCACCGCGTCCCCGGGGCCGACGTCGATCGGCACCGACTCGCCGGTGACCAGCGCGTTGTCGACGGCCGAGGTGCCCTCGACGACCTCGCCGTCGGTGGCGACCTTCTCGCCCGGGCGCACGACGAACAGGTCGCCGGCCTTCAGGAAGTCGATCGGGACGCGGCTCTCCGCCCCGTCCCGCAGCAGCGTGGCCTCGGTGGCGCCCAGGTGCAGCAGGGCACGGACGGCCTCGCCGGCGGCGGCCTTCGACCGGGCCTCGATGAACCGTCCGAGCAGCAGGAACACCACGATTCCGGCGACGGCCTCGAAGTAGATGCTGGCCTCACCGTGCCCGCGCATGAGGCTGAACTCGAACGGGTGGGTGTAGCCCAGGCGTCCCGCGCCACCGAAGAACAGCGCGTAGAGCGACCAGAAGAACGCCGCGGTGGTGCCGAGGCTGATCAGGGTGTCCATCGTGGTGGCGCCGTGGCGGGCGTTCACCAGGGCCGAGTGGTGGAACGGCCAGGCCGCCCACGCGTAGACCGGGACGGTGACCGCGAGGCTCAGCCACTGCCAGCCGGGGAACTGCCAGGCCGGCACCATCGCGAGCGCGATGACCGGGACGCCGAGCGCGGCCGCCGCCACCAGGCGGGTGCGCAGCTGCGCGGCGTGGTCGACCGGTTCCGCGTCCGGGCTGGGCAGGGACGCGCCGTAGCCGGTGTTCTGGACGACGGTGATGAGGTCGTCGACGCTCACCATCGGCGGAGCGAGCACGAGGGCCTTCTCCGTGGCGTAGTTCACCGACGCCTGCACGCCGTCGAGCTTGTTCAGCTTCTTCTCGATGCGGGCGGCGCAGGACGCGCAGGTCATGCCCGAGATGTCGAGTTCGACGGATTCACGCTGCGTGGTGGTCATGGCGGTGCTCCCTGGGACGGGGGTGCCGGCCGGCGCGGGGACGGGCCGCGCGGGCCGGCGGAGTGGTGCGCTCCCCGTCCTGCCGGACGGGGGTGGGCGCGTCAGGCGATGCTGTACTTGTCGCCGGCCTCGGAGACGGCCTCGACCAGGCGGTCGAAGTCGATGGGCTCCTCGGAGGTGACGGCGATCGCACCGGTCTCGAGCGAGACGTCGACGGCGGTGACGCCGGGCACGGCCGAGACCTCCTCGGTGATCGCGTGCGCGCAGTGGTGGCAGGTCATGCCGGAGACGGTGTAGTTGGCGATCATGGGTGTTCCTTTCAGGAGCGGACGAGCCTCGCGATGGCCTCCGAGGCCTCTTTGATCTTGGTGTCGGCCTCTTCGCCGCCGGCGCGGGCCGCACGGACGACGCAGTGGCTGAGGTGTTCCTCGAGCATGGCGAGTGCCACCGACTCCAGCGCCTTGGTCATCGCCGACACCTGGGTGAGGATGTCGATGCAGTACTGCTCCTCGTCGACCATGCGCTGCAGGCCCCGCGCCTGGCCCTCGATCCGCTTCAGCCGGCGCAGGTACTCGTCCTTGTGGTCGAGGTAGCCGTGACCGGACTCGTGGTGACAGCTGGACTCGTGTGACAACTGATCCATGAGCACCTCCATCTTCGCTAGTCACGATACCCCCCATGGGTATTGCAGGCAAGCCGGTGAGGTGTGGACAGCGTGTGCATAACCGGACGTTCGGAGGGCCCTATACACCACGCCGAGCGCAGGGTGTCAAATGGGGGATCCGGCCCAGAAATTCGTACACCACTTCTTCACGTCCACACCTGTATGAGTTCGTATGACCTAGTCAGAGTGGAAATGAACGGGTTCAACCCGCCGCATCCACAGCTACGACACCGCGTCGTACACAGGGTGCACGGCGCGCCCCTCCACTTGTCCCCATTTCATCCACAGGCCCTGTGGAAAACGTCGTTGAGACGGAGCTGGGAAGGGTCTAGGTTTGCGCGGGTCGGGTCAGTCCCGACGACTGTCAGAGGGCCGTCCTAGTGTGCTCGACAGAGCCGATCGGACGCGCCTGGAGGGAGCTATGTCACTCGCAGAAGTGATGCCTTACGGCACCGGGGCCGACTACGAGAGCGGCCCCGACCGCACCCCTCCGCAGGACGTCGCGGCAGAGCAGAGCGTGCTGGGGGCCATGCTGCTCAGCAAGGACGCGATCGGCGACGTCGCCGAGGTCGTGAAGGGCCGCGACTTCTACCGTCCCGCCCACGAGATCATCTACGACGCGATCCTGAACCTGTACGGGCGCGGCGAGCCGGCCGATGCCATCACGGTGGCCGACGAACTGGTCAAGCGGGGCGAGCTCGGCCGGGTGGGCGGGCACATCTACCTGCACGACCTGCTGTCGACGGTGTCGATCGCCTCCAACGCCGGCTACTACGCCGAGATCGTGCGGGAGAAGGCGATCCTGCGCCGCCTGGTCGAGGCGTCGATCAAGATCTCCCAGCTCGGCTACGCCGGCCAGGGCGACGTCGCCGGCATCGTGGACGCCGCCCAGCAGGCGATCTACGAGGTGGCCGAGGGCCGGGCGAGCGAGGACTACGAGCCGCTGTCCGCGCTGATGGAGTCCACGCTCGACGAGATCGAGGCGCTGAGCTCTCACGGCATCATGGCCGGCGTCCCCACGGGGTTCGTCGAACTCGACGAACTGACCAACGGCCTCCACCCCGGGCAGATGGTGATCGTGGCCGCCCGCCCCGGTGTCGGCAAGTCCACGCTGGGCCTCGACCTGGCGCGGGCGGCGTCCATCCAGCACGGGCTGTGCGCGGCCTTCTTCAGCCTGGAGATGACGAAGACCGAGATCGTCATGCGCCTGATCTCGGCAGAGGCGCAGGTGCCGCTGCACGACATCCGCAAGGGCCACATGAGCGACGAGAACTGGGCGCGCATCGCGCGGAAGACGGCGGACGTGTCGTCCGCGCCCCTGTTCATCGACGACTCCCCGAACCTGACCATGATGGAGATCCGCGCGAAGGCGCGGCGGCTCAAGCAGCGCCACGACCTGAAGCTCGTGATCGTCGACTACATGCAGCTGATGAGCTCGGGCAAGCGGGTGGAGAGCCGCCAGCTGGAGGTGTCGGAGTTCTCGCGGCAGATGAAGCTGCTGGCCAAGGAGCTCGAGGTGCCCGTGGTCGCGCTGTCGCAGCTCAACCGTGGCCCCGAGCAGCGCACCGACAAGAAGCCGATGCTGTCCGACCTGCGCGAATCGGGCTCGCTGGAGCAGGACGCCGACATGGTGATCCTGTTGCACCGCGACGACATGTACAACAACGCGTCCGAGCGCTCGGGCGAGGCCGACTTCATCGTCGCCAAGCACCGCAACGGGCAGACCCGTACGGTGACGGTGGCCTTCCAGGGCCACTACAGCCGCTTCGTCGACATGCAGCACTGACCCACGGCGCGGACGGCGAGGAGGGCATGACCACCAACGGCAGGGTCTCGTTCTGGTGGGAGCAGCTCGGGCACCCGTCCCCCCGCCCGCCCCTGCCCGGGCCCCGCGAGGCCGACGTGTGCATCGTCGGCGCGGGCTTCACCGGCCTGTGGACCGCCTACTACCTGAAGAAGGCCAGCCCCGACGCCCGGGTGGTCGTGCTCGAGCAGCGCTTCGCCGGGTTCGGCGCCTCGGGACGCAACGGCGGCTGGTGCGTCAACTCCATCACCGGCGGCCGCGAGCGGTACCTCGCCACCCACGGGCGCACCGCGGTGGTCGCCTTCCAGCAGGCGATGAACGACACCGTGGACGAGGTGATCGCGGTCGCCGCCGCGGAGGGCATCGAGGCCGACATCGTCAAGGGCGGCGAGTTCACCGTGGCCCGGACCCCCGCGCAGGTCGCACGGATGCGCGCCTTCCACGCGAGCGAGTCGCTGTGGCCACACAGCGGCATCGAACTGCTCGGCGCGGACGAGGCGAACGACCGTATCGCGATCGATGGCGCGCTGGGCGCCACCTGGCAGCCGCACTGCGCCCGGCTGCACCCGGCGAAGCTCGCGCGCGGGCTGGCGGCGGTGGTGGAGAGCCTGGGCGTGACGATCCACGAGGACACCACGGTGACCGCCATCGGTCCGGGCACGGTGCACACCGACCGCGGGATCGTGCGGGCACCGGCGATCGTGCGCGCCACGGAGGGCTTCACCGCCAACCTGCCTGCGGAGCACCGCACCTGGCTGCCGATGAACTCCTCGATGATCGTCACTGAACCGCTGCCCGCGGCGGTGTGGGCGCAGATCGGCTGGGACGGGGCCCAGACGCTCGGCGACTACGCGCACGTCTACATGTACGCCCAACGCACCGCGGACGACCGGATCGCCTTCGGCGGGCGGGGGGTGCCCTACCGCTACGGCTCGCGCGTCGACACCGACGGCGTCACCCAGGAGCGGACGATCGAGGCCCTCACCGGCCTGCTCCGCAGCTTCTTCCCCGCCGCGGCCGGCGCGGCCGTCGACCACGCGTGGGCCGGGGTGCTGGGCGTCCCACGCGACTGGACGGCCACCGTGGGCTTCGACCACGCCACCGGCGTCGGCTGGGCGGGCGGCTACGTGGGCACCGGGGTGGCCACGACGAACCTGGCCGGTCGCACCCTGACCGACCTGGTGCTGGGCCGCGACAGCGACCTCACCGCGCTGCCCTGGGTCGGACGCCGGGTCCGCCGGTGGGAGCCGGAGCCGCTGCGCTGGCTGGGGGTCCAGGCCATCTACGCCGCCTACCGGGCAGCTGATCGCCAGGAGCGCGGCGGGCGTCCCACGACCGCGCCGGTCGCGAAGGTGGCCGACCTGATCTCGGGCCACTGAGGCTCGGCCTCAGTCGGGCGGACTCGACTCGCGATCGTGTTGCCAGAGCGCCTCGTCGAAGGCTCTGTGGCGGGGGTTCCGCCCGAGCCGGACGGTCCCCGACGGACTGACGCGGTACCGCTCACCGGCCGGTGAGGTCCACCGGAAGACGCCGGGACGGGGTTGGTCGAGGCGCCACCCGCCGTGGGTCTTGGCGCGGTGCACCTTTCGCGACAGCGGCCCGAGGTTGGCTGCCCGGGTCTGCTTCGTGCCGCCTTGTCGGTAGGGGGCGGTGTGGTCGAGGTCCTGGCGGCGGGCACTGCGCGCGCTGTAGGGGAACACCTCGACGGTGTCGCGAAGCACGACCTGCCGGCGGATCCGCTCGGGGATCTCGTAGCTGTCGACCGCGACGTCGGCGTAGGGCCGGATGACCGGCGTGATCCGGATGCGGGTGTGCCCCACCAGGTGGGCCAGCATCGTCGCGGCCAGCGCGCCGACGTCCTCGACCCGCGCCGGGCCGTGCCCGGTGAGCAGCGTCTCCTCGGCGACGTGCACGTAGACGGTGGTCTCGGGCAGCAGGCGCGGGTCGTCGGCCCGCACCGACGATTCGATCCCGACGGCCTCGTCGAGCAGCAGGTGCGCGCGGGCGGGCGTGGCGAGGACGCCGACCGCCTTCGCCCGGCGGACGTCCTTGGTGTCGGCGTCGCCGCGCTCCCCGAGGATGTCGGCGATCCGGTCGACCATCGCGTCGAAGAAGATCGCGTCGGCGGTGTCCACCCGGGCCGACAGGTACGCGACGCTCGGGTCGTCGGTAGGCAGCTTGCGGACGAACCGTGCCGCCCGCGCTTCGGTGGCGAGGGCTTCGACGGCGCCGGCGGCGATGTCGGTGACGAGGCCGCGGGCCAGCTGGAGTACCCGGCGCCACGGCAGCCCGGGGACCTTCGGCGCCAACTCGGCGTCGAGCTGCTGCGCCTGCTCCAGCGTGAGGTTGAAGCGGGCCACCTCGGCCGCCAGCTGGCAGGCCCGGAACACCGGGATCAGCCCCTTGGTCGCCTGGAACCACAGCAGCGGGTGGCGCGCCTTCAGGTTGACCACGTCGCGGATCAGCCACGTGGCGGCGCCGACCGAGATGCCCTTCAGCGCGGCCACCTCCAGCGGCAGGAACTCGTCCACCAGCGCCGTGCCGTCGGCCCCGAGGCGTACCGGCCGGGTGCCGATCACGTCGACGGTGGTCTCAGCGGTCCACTCGTGCCGCTCGGCCAGTTCGGCGATCGCCTCGACCTCCTCGATCTCGGCCCTGGCGCGCGCATCGATCGCGCGGCGCAACCGCGTGGTCTCGCCCGACCCGATCGATTCGTTCATGTGTTCGATTCTATCCCAGAAACCGCCCGCCTACAAGGTATTTCAGTCATCCCAGAACGGCAGGCGGACCGAGGCGAGCCCCTGCTGATCCGGGCACACGAGGTCCCGCCGGTCCACGGCAGAGTGCACTCCAGCGCCGACCATGGACTCCCCGGCACGGCTACGATCCAGCGGTGGACAGCATCGACGACCCCTACCGGTTCTCCAGCGCGACCGGCGACGTGGACGCCGAACAGGTGCACCGCTGGCTCAGCGAGCAGTCGTACTGGGCCCGCGGACGGACGCGGGCACAGCAGGACGCCGCGATCGCCGCCTCCCGCAACTACGGCCTGTACGAGGTGGCCACCGGGCGCCAGGTGGCCTGCGCGCGGGTGGTCACCGACGGCGCGACCTTCGCCTGGCTGTGCGACGTGTTCGTCGATCCCGCCCACCGGGGGCGCTCCCTCGGCAAGCGCCTCGTCGCGGGCGTCCTGGACGACCTCGGCGGCCTGCCACTGACCCGCGTCCTGCTGGCCACCGAAGATGCCCACGGGCTCTACGAACAGTTCGGGTTCACCGGCCTTGAGCGGCCCTCGATGTGGATGGTCCGCCGTCCGGGAGCCACCCCGCCGCGCGGCTGAGACCCGGCTCCCCCCCGCCGGCGCACCACCCACCTGAGCCGGACGACCACCTGAGCCGGACGACCGGCTGGCTAGACGCGGGTCGCCGCGTCCCCGCTGCGCCCGCCGGGGGCCTGCTGGCCGGACGCCCGCGCGATCCAGTCGGCGGCCTGCACCAGCGCCAGGTGGGACAGCGCCTGCGGCGTGTTGCCTGCGTGGCGCCGACCGCGGGTGTCGTACTCCTCCGCCAGCAGGCCCACGTCGTTGGCCAGCCCCACCAGGCGGTCCATCAGCGCGCGGGCATCGTCCAGGCGTCCCGAGCGGGCGTACTGCTCGGCCAACCAGAACGAGCACGCGAGGAAGGGGTACTCCCCGGGCGGGAAGTCGTCGATCGCCGTCCCCTCGAACCGGTAGCGCATCACCAGGCCGTCGTTGAGCAGGTCGTGCTCGATCGCGGCCACCGTGCCGAGCATGCGGGGGTCGTCCGCCTCGCAGAAGCCCACCTGCGGCAGCCGCAGCAGCGCCGCGTCCACCGCGGACGACCCGTACGACTGCACGTAGCTGTTGCGCCCGGCGTCGAACCCCTTCTCCTCGATCTCGGCCTTCAGCCGGTCGCGCAGCGACTCCCAGCGCTCCACGGGGCCGTCAAGCCCGTGCTCGCGCACGGCCCGCACCGCACGGTCGAGCCCTGCCCACGCCATCACCCGGGAGTGGGTGAACACCCGACGGGGTCCGCGCACCTCCCAGATGCCCTGGTCCTCCCGCTGCCAGTGCGTCTCGACGTAGCGCACGAGCGCCCGCTGGAGCGGCCACGAGAAGGTGTCCTCCTCGATGCCGGCCTCCCTGGCCTCGGCCAGGGCCACCATCACCTCGCCGATCACGTCCCCCTGGAACTGGCCCACGGCGGCGTTGCCCACCCGCACCGGCGCAGCGCCCTGGTAGCCCGGCAGCGAGCCGATCGTGCGCTCCGGCAGGAAGCGTTCCCCGGCAGGTCCGTACATGATCTGGACGTCGGCCGGGTCGCCGGCCACGGCCCGCAGCAGCCAGTCGCGCCACTGACGCGCCTCCCGCAGGTAGGAGTGGGTCAGGAAGGCGCTCAGGCTCAGCGACGCGTCCCGCAGCCACACGTAGCGGTAGTCCCAGTTGCGGGGCCCGCCGAACTGCTCGGGCAGGCTGGTGGTGGCTGCAGCGACGATGCCGCCGGTCTGCTCGTTGGTGAGGGCGCGCAGCACGAGCAGCGAGCGCATCACGGGCTCGTGGTAGGGCCCCTCGTGGCTGTAGCGGGACGCCCAGGTGCGCCACCAGTCCAGCGTGCTCTCGTGGGCGGCGTCGACGTCGAGCGGCTCGGGCACCGGCTGGTGGGACGGGAACCAGGTCAGGCTCAGGTCGACCGACTCCCCCTCGGCGAGCCGGTGGGACGCGGCGTGCTGCGGCCCGTCCGCGGTGAGGCGCGGCCCACGACGGACCACGGCGTCCGGGCCGGCGACCGCGACGAGGGCCGGCAGCCCGTGCCGCTCGACCTGCCGCACCCAGGGCATGGCCGCCGCGTAGCCGAAGCGGACCCGCAGGTCCTCGCGCACCTCGACGCTGCCACGGGTACACCGGAGCCGCCGGACGAGGTCCGAGCGGCGGTCGCCCTGCGGCATGAAGTCGCGCACCTCCAGTTCGCCGGTGCTGGTCGTCCAGCGGGTCACCAGCACGAACGTCCCCTCGACGTACTCGCGGGTCGCGCTCGCCCCCTCCTCGGCCGGCGCGACCAGCCAGCGACCGTGCTCCGGGGTCCCCAGCAGGGCGCCGAAGGTGGACGCGGAGTCGTACCGCGGCAGGCAGAGCCAGTCGATGCTGCCGTCGCGGCCCACCAGCGCCCCCGTGCGGCAGTCGCTGACCAGCGCGTAGTCCTCGATGGGCAGGCTCATGAGGCGTGTCCGGGCTCGTCACAACGCATGTGCCCCCTTTACCCCGTCGGACGGCCGCGAATGCGGGTAGTGGTCCGGTATGACCACACCCGCCACCCTGCTGGTGCTGGGCGCGAGCGGCGACCTCGCGTCCCGGCTTCTCCTGCCCGCGCTCGGCCAGCTGCTCACCGTGGAGCCGCACCGGCACCTGCGGCTCGTGGGCTCGGGCACGGAGGAGACCGGCGAGGCGGCCTGGCTGCAGCGCGTGCGGACGGCCTTCGGGCCGGCCCACGGCAAGGCGGTCGACGCCCTCCTCGCCGACACGCGCTACGTGGCCGCGGACGTCACCACCCGGGACGGGCTGCGGCGCGTCCTGGACGCCTGCACCCCGCCGGTGGCGATCTACTTCGCGCTGCCTCCGGCCATCACGCAGGCCGCCTGCGGGGTCCTGGCGGACATGGGCGCCGGGGAAGGAACGGTGCTCGCGCTGGAGAAGCCGTTCGGCAGCGACGTCCGCTCGGCCCACGAGCTGAACGCGCTGCTGGGACGCATCGTCGGGGAGGACCGCGTGCACCGGGTCGACCACTTCCTGGGCCGGACCACCGTGCTCAACCTGCTCGGCGTCCGCTTCGCCAACCGGGTGTTCGAGCCGGTGTGGAGCAACACCCACATCGAGCGGGTCGACATCGTCTACGACGAGGTGCTGGGGCTCGAGGACCGCGCCCGCTACTACGACCACGCCGGCGCGCTCGTCGACATGATCCAGAGCCACCTGCTCCAGGTGCTCGCGCTCGTCGCCATGGAGGCGCCCGCGAGCATCGACGAGACGGACCTGCGCAGCGCCAAGGCGACCGTCCTCCGCGCCACCCGCGTGTGGGGCGACGACCCGTCGCGCTCGTCGCGACGGGCCCGCTACACCGCCGGCAGCATCGAGGGCCGCGCCCTGCCCGCCTACGTCGACGAGGACGGCGTTGACGCCGCGCGCGACACGGAGACCCTCGCGGAGGTCGTGCTCGAGGTGGGCACCTGGCGCTGGGCGGGGGTGCCGTTCACGCTGCGCTCCGGCAAGGCCCTGGGGCGCCGTCGCCGCGAGGTGATGGTGACCTTTCGGCCCGCCCCGCGCGTGCCGGACGGGCTCGAAGGTGCGGCCCCGCCGAACGTGCTGCACATCGCGCTCGCGCCCGACTGCCTCTCGCTGGAGGTGAACATGAACGGCCCCGGCGACCCGGACCTGCTCAACCGGGAGGTGCTGACCGCCGACTTCGACCCGGGCCGGCTGGAGGCCTACGGCGAGGTCCTCCGCGGCGTGCTGGACGGGGACGCCTCGCTGTCGATCCGGGGCGACACCGCCGAACGGTGCTGGCAGGTCGTGGAGCCGGTGCTGGCCGCCTGGCGCCAGGGGCGCGTGCCGCTGGAGGAGTACCCGGCCGGGAGCGACGGCCCACCGGGCTGGCGAACCGGCCGGGACGTGGGGCTGGTGCCGCTGGGGTCAGGCGGGTGAGCGCCCGTCCGTGGCCCCGGAGGGTGCCCGCCATCCGTTGAGGGCGCTCAGCAGCCCGTCCGGGGTGTCGGCGACGATCAGCTGCTCGCGGTAGCCGGACGCGAGGAAGCCGGCGGCCACCATGTGGTCGACCATGTCGACCAGCGGCTGCCAGAAGCCACCCACGTCGAACAGCGCGACCGGCTTGGCGTGGAAGCCCAGCTGCAGCCAGGTCCAGGCCTCGAAGAACTCCTCCAGGGTGCCGATGCCGCCGGGCAGGGCCACGAAGGCGTCGCCGAGGGTGGCCATCCGCTGCTTGCGTTCGTGCATGTCGGCCACGACCTCCAGCCGGGTGAGCTCGCGATGGCCGAGTTCCCGCACCACCAGCGCCTCAGGGATGACGCCCACCACCTGCCCGCCACCGGCCAGCGCGGCATCCGCCAGGGCGCCCATCAGGCCCGCGCGACCACCGCCGTAGACGATGCCGACCCCGTCGGCGGCGAGGTGCCTGCCCATCGACGCGACCGCGTCCGCGTAGCCGGGGTCGACGCCGGGCGACGACCCCGTGAAGGCCGTGACCCAGCGGACGGGTCTGCTCATGGCTGCTCCTGGCGGTGGTCCCGCCGCGGAATCTAGACGACCCGGCCCCGCCGGCCAAGACCGTCCCACCCGACCGCCCGCCGGCCGGCGTCCCCGCACCGGGTGCTTGGATGGTGCCGCACCGGTCCCGTGTCGAGGAGGACGCATGAGTGTCGAGATCGGGACGCCGCTGTCGGCGTCCGCCACCCGCGTGCTCCTGCTGGGCGCCGGAGAGCTGGGCAAGGAGGTCGCGATCGAGCTCCAGCGCCTCGGCGCAGAGGTCGTCGCGGTCGACCGCTACTCCGACGCCCCCGCCATGCAGGTCGCCCACCGCTCGTACGCGGTGGACATGCTCGACCCGGCAGCGCTGCGGGCCGTGATCGAGCTCGAGCGACCGCACGTCGTCGTCCCCGAGGTGGAGGCGATCGCCACCGACGTGCTCGCGGACGTGGAGGACGCCGGCGTCCGCGTCGTGCCCACCGCGCGGGCGACCCGGCTGACGATGGACCGTGAGGGCATCCGTCGGCTGGCGGCAGAGGAGCTGGGCCTGCCGACCTCGCCGTACCGCTTCGTCGACACCGGCCAGGAGCTGGCGTCCGCCGCGGCGGAGCTGGGCTACCCGTGCGTGCTGAAGCCGGTGATGTCGTCCTCCGGGAAGGGCCAGTCGGTGCTGCACGGGCCCGACGACGTCGACCGGGCCTGGCGCTACGCCCAGGAGGGCGGACGGGCCGGTGGCGGGCGCTGCATCGTCGAGGGCTTCGTCCGCTTCGACTCCGAGATCACGCTGCTGACCGTCCGCCATGCCCAGGGCACGTCCTTCCTTCCGCCGGTCGGCCACATCCAGGTGGACGGCGACTACCGCGAGTCCTGGCAGCCGGCCGCGCTGCCCGCCGCCGCCCTGGCCCGGGCGCAGGACGTGGCCGGACGCATCACCGGGGCGCTCGGCGGCTGGGGGCTGTTCGGCGTCGAGCTGTTCGTGGTCGGCGAGGACGTGGTGTTCTCCGAGGTCAGCCCGCGTCCCCACGACACCGGCATGGTGACGATGGTGTCGCAGGACCTCTCGGAGTTCGCGCTGCACGCCCGGGCCGTCCTCGGGCTGCCCGCCGGCGGCGCGGAGACGCTCGGCGAGCCGGCCGCCGCCTCGTGCGCGGTGCTGGCCGAGGGCAGCGGCGTCCCCCGGTTCGCCGGCGTGGACGAGGCGCTCGCCGTGCCGACGAGCCAGGTGAGGCTGTTCGGCAAGCCGTCGGTCTCCGGCCGGCGCCGGGTGGCCGTGACGCTGGCCCGAGGGGCGGACGTCGCGCAGGCGCGGCAGCGGGCCCGAGACGCCGCGGCGGCGCTGCGGATCACGCTCGACTGACCGTCGCCCGCCGCCGGCACCGCGGCAGGCGGCACCCCGGGGTCGACGCCGGGGCACATAATGGCCCGATGGCGAGGATCACCCCGGACCAGGCCGCCCGCTACGACACGCTCATGGCGCGGCTGGAGCAGCGCTGGTTCCCCGACACCCGGGCCTGGGTGTGCGGGAGGGCGGTCGGCGACACCCTCGAGGTGGCCGTGGGCACGGGCCTCAACCTGCCCCACTACCCGGGCGGCGTGCGGCTGACCGCCGTCGACCGCGAGCCGTCGGTGCTCGCCGTCGCCCGCACCCGGGCGCGGGCGCTCGGCCTGCGGATCGACCTCGGCGAGGCGGACGCAGCGTCCCTGCCCTTCCCGGACGCGATTTTCGACTCGGTGGTGTGCACCTTCGCGCTGTGCGAGGTCCGCAGCGACGCCGCAGCGATCGGCGAGGCGCTGCGCGTGCTGCGTCCGGGCGGACGGCTGCTGCTGGCCGACCACGTGGCGGCCAGCAACCCGCTGGTCCGCATCGGGCAGCACCTGCTGGAGCTGGCCACGGTGCCGTTGTCCGGGGAGCACTTCACCCGGCGGCCGAGCCGACACCTCGCCGCCGCCGGGGCGGAGGTCCTCGCCTGCGACCGCTTCAGCCACGGCGCCGTCGAGCGGGTGCACGCCCGCAAGGTGTGAGGGTCCCGTCGCGGCACGACGCCTGGACGCTCGCGGGGCGTCGAGTGGGCAATTCCGCCCACGGCCGTCGGGCGGGGGCACCCGTGCGGGCCGGAACAATGGCCGCGTGGAGAACGCCTTCCTCCTGATCGTGCTCGCCGGGGCCGTCCTGGCCGGCTCGGCGCTGGCCGCGCGCCTGCGCGTCCCCGCCCCGCTGCTGCTGATCGCAGCCGGGGTGGCGGCCAGCTACGTGCCCGGCGTGCCGGAGGTCCAGCTGGCCCCCGAACTGGTGCTGCTCGGCCTGCTGCCGCCGCTGCTGTACGCCACCGCGATGCAGTCCTCGCTGGTGGACTTCGCGCAGAACCGCCGTTCGATCCTGCTGCTGTCGATCGGGCTGGTCATCTTCACCACGCTCGGCGTCGGTGTCGTCGTGCACGCCCTGCTGCCCGGGTTGCCGTGGCCGGCGGCGTTCGCGATCGGCGCGGTCGTCGCGCCCCCCGACGCCGTCGCCGCGACCGCGGTGGCGCGGCGGATCGGGCTCCCCCGCCGGATCGTGACGATCCTGGAGGGCGAGTCGTTGCTCAACGACGCCACCGCCCTGGTGGCACTGCGGACGGCGATCGCCGCGATCGGCGCCGGGGTGACCGCGCTCGAGGTCGCCGGCGGCTTCGTGCTCGCCGCCGGCGGCGGAGTGCTGGTCGGCTTCGCCACCTTCGTGGTCGTCGCGTGGCTGCGCCGCCGGATCACCGACCCGGTCTTCGACACCGCCGTGTCCTTCCTCGTGCCGTTCGTGGCCTACCTCGCCGCCGAGCAGCTCCACGCGTCCGGCGTGCTGGCCGTGGTGGTGGCGGGCCTCCTGCTCGGCCACAAGGCGCCCCTCATCCAGACCGCGAAGTCGCGCATCACCGAGCGCACCAACTGGCGCACGATCGCGTTCGTCCTCGAGAACGCGGTGTTCCTGCTCATCGGGCTCCAGGCCCAGTGGATCATCACAGACGTGGCCCGCTCGGACGTGCCGCTCGTGCTGGTGGTGGGGGTGTGCCTGGCGACGGTCGCCGCGGTGATCGTGCTGCGGCTGGCGTGGGTGTTCCCCGCCCGCTACCTGCTGGTGCGGCCGGGCGCCGACCCGGAGACCGGACAGCGGCCGCCGCTGGCCAACACCTTCGTGCTCGGGTGGGCGGGCATGCGCGGCGTGGTCACGCTGGCCGCGGCGTTCGTGATCCCCGAGGACGTGCCCTACCGCGAGGTCCTGCTCCTGGTGGCCTTCACCGTGGTGGCCGGCACCCTGTTCGTCCAGGGGCTGTCGCTGCCGTGGCTGGCGCGTCGGCTCCGCGTCCGCCCGCCCGACCCGATGGAGGACGCGCTGGCCCGCGCCACCCTGCTCCAGCAGGCGTCCAAGGCGGCGGAGAAGCGCCTGGCCGAGCTGGAGTTCGAGGACCCCCACGGCATCGTCGACACGATCCGGCTGCGGAGCGAGCAGCGCAACTTCGCGGCCTGGGAGCGCCTGGGCACCGCGGCGGACCGCGAGTCGCCCAGCGCCCTGTACGCGCGGATCCGCACCGAGATGCTGGCCGCGGAACGCCGGCGGGTGCTGGAGATCAGGGACGCCGGCCAGGTGCCGTCCGAGGTGGTCGCGGAGGTGCTGGCCCAGCTCGACCTCGAGGAGTCGATGATCGACGACGCGAGCGCGGAGACACTCGCGCCGCGCGACCCCGCGGCGCACCACCGGGTCGGGGAGGGCTGCGCCGACCTCGACCGCTACCCCGCCGTCGACGAGCCGCCGGCGGAGTCGTGCGCACGCTGCGTGGCCGAGGGACTCACCTGGGTGGCGCTGCGGAGGTGCCTGGAGTGCGGGAACGTCGCCTGCTGCGACTCCTCACCCGGACGCCACGCCACCGCGCACTTCCGCGACACCACGCATCCGGTGATGCAGTCGGCAGAGCCGCGCGAGAACTGGCGCTGGTGCTACCTGCACCACGCCACGGCCTGAGGACGGCCGCTCAGCCGGCCTGGTTGATCCGGACGGTGTTCCCCGCGGGGTCACGGAACGCGCAGTCGCGCGGCCCCCACGGCTGGTCGGCCGGCTCGGCGAGCACCTCGGCGCCGCCCGCGCGGAGCCGCTCGAAGGTCGCGTCGAGGTCGGCGACCTCGAACACGTGGAACGGGAGCGCGCCCTTGGCGAGCAGCGCGTGCAGCGCGCTGGCGTCCTCGGGGGAGCGACCGCCGCCCGGTTCGGAGAGCACGAGCTCCGTCCCTCCTCCACCGGGGGCGCCGAGAGTGACCCAGCGGAAGCCGCCGGAAGCCACGTCGTTGCGCACCTCGAGGCCCAGGCCGTCGGCGTAGAACGCGATGGCGGCGTCCACGTCGTCCACGGTGACCGGTGCGTACTTCAGCGAGATGTCCATGCCCCGACCGTAGGCGTCCGGACGCGCACCGCGCTTCTTCAATCCTGCTCGATCCGGCCGAATCGGGTCGGGCGCGTCAGGAGCCGGGCCATGCACGCGGGCATCGCCTCGCTGGCGGAGTGGTCGCGCGCGCGGTAGGCGCTGGGCGTCTCGCCGACCAGCTGGGTGAAGCTCGAGCTGAACGAGCCCAGCGAGGTCGCCCCGACCGCCATGCAGGCGTCGGTCACCGAGGCGCCGGCCCGCAGCAACGCCATCGCACGCTCGATGCGGCGGGTCATCAGGTAGCCGTAGGGCGTCTCCCCGTAGGCGGCCTTGAACTCCCGGGAGAAGTGGGCGGGCGACATCAGCGCCTGGCGGGCCATCGCCGGCACGTCGAGCGGACGCGCGTACTCCCGGTCGATCAGGTCGCGCGCGCGGCGCAGGTGCGCCAGTGACGCAGGGCTGGAGGACATCGTCCGCACTCTAGGCCGCGCGGGGGCCACCCGTGTAGCGCCGGGCCACGGAAAGCGCCCGCGCGCCGTACCCGCCGCCGAACAGCAACGCGTGGAACATCAGGGGCGAGAGGGCGTGCAGGGCGAGCCGGTCGCGCCACCCGTCCGCCAGCGGGGACGCCTCGTCGTACCCGGCGAACACGTGGTCCAGGTGCGCCAGCCCGAAGAGGGCCAGCATGCCCAGGTCGCTCTCCGCGTGGTCGCCGCGCGCCATCGGGTCGACCAGCACCGCGCCGGTGCGCCCGCCGTCCCACAGCACATTGCCCGCCCAGAGGTCGCCGTGGACGCGCGCCACTCCACGGCGTACCAGTGCGGGCTGCGGGGCGTCGTGGACGCCGTCGGCCAGGCGTTCGCACAACCGGTCGTAGACCGCGGCGCCGGCCGGGTCGAGCTGCCCGGCGTCGCGGAGCCGCCGGGCGAACACCGCGATCCGGTGCCACGCGTAGAAGCTGCCCCAGGAGTGCGGCCCGTCCGGCTCGGCGAGCAGGTAGGGCTGCCGGGAGCGTCCCATCGTCGTGCCGCCCGGCCAGCCGTCGGGCGGGCAGCCGAACCAGGACGCCCCGGCGGCGTGGGTGCGGGCCAGGGAGGCACCCCGGCGGCGCGCGTCCCCGACACCCGGGTCGACCTCGCGCACGTGCTCGATCTCCAGGCGCGTCCGGGTCGCCGCCACCACGGCGGCGATGCGGGTGCCGCCGTCCGGCTCCGCCCCGGCCAGCCACCGCAGGCCGGCGGCCTCCTGGTCGAGGCGCTCGAGCTCCCCGTCCGCGGTCTTGACGAAGGTCGGCACCCCGCCAGACTACGGGGGGCGCTCAGCCCAGTGCCCAGCCGAAGGGACCCACGCCCAGAGGGCCGTGCGTCCCGGGCAGCTCGACCGGCGCCTCCGAGAGGTTCAGGGCGAGGGTGAGGCGCTGGTCGCCGCCGGCGAGCTCGATCGTCATCGTGTCGTTGGTGACCACCCTCACCGTCGGCGCGGCCGACACCAGCCACGGGTGGTTGCGCCGCAGCGCGACCAGTCGCTGGTAGAGCTCGTGGACGTCGCGCCCGAACGGCGCGAGCCCCGACGGGTCGGCCGGGAAGGGTGGCCGCACCGCGTCGTCGCCGCGCGGGCCGTCGGTCTTCTCGCCGGTGAACCCCTGCTCGTCCCCGGCGTAGATGGACGGGACGCCCGGCAGCAGGAGCAGCAGGGCCGTCGCCAGCGGCAGGGCACGCGGGTCGGTGAGCTTCGTCGCGATCCGGGTGACGTCGTGGTTGCTGATGAAGGTCAGCGGCCGGAAGGAGGCGCCGAAGGCGGCGTGCCGTCCCAGCGTCCAGGCCAGTTCGTGCAGGTTGTGGTCGTTCAGCGAGCTCCAGGTGGCCTTCCACAGCTCGTACTGGGTGACCGAGTCGACGCCGGAGCGGGCGACGAAGTCTGCGTAGTCGCCGTGGATGACCTCGGCCAGCAGCCACGCGTCCGGATGGGCCGCCCGGACGCGGTCGACGATCGGGCGCCACGCGTCCGGCCCCGGGGCGTAGGCCGCGTCGAGGCGCCAGCCGTCCACGCCCCGGTCGAGCCAGTGGGTCATCACGGAGACCACGTAGTCCTGGACGGGTGGGTGCGCGAGGTCGAGTTCGACCAGGTCGAGGTTGCCCTCGAACCCGCGCGGGTAGTCGCCGACCCAGCGGATCCACGCGCCGTCCGCCGACGCCGGTCCCCCGGCGAGCGCCCGCCGCACGATCTGGTGGCCGGCGCCGACGTGGTTGAACACCCCGTCCAGCAGCACGCGGACGCCGCGCTCGCGCGCCCTCGCGACAAGGTCGTCGAAGTCGGCGTCGTCGCCCAGTCGCGGGTCGATGCGGAAGTGGTCGAGGGTGTCGTAGCCGTGGGACGCGGACGCGAACACGGGCGCCATCAGCAGCCCGTTGGCCCCCAGTTCGACGACGTAGTCGAGCCAGTTCGCGATCCGGCCGAGCCGGTGCTCGGTGTGGTCGATCGCCGTGCGCTCGGCGTCCACGAAGCCCAGGGGGTAGCAGTGCCACCAGATGACGGAGTCGGCCCAGCCCATCGGTCCTCCTAGTGAGTAATCCTCAATACAGTTAGTGACTGTAGCTCACTAAGCGCTAGGCTGTCCACATGCGCTCCCCCGACCGTCGTGCCCGGCAACGGCTCAGTCCGCAGGAACGCACGGACGCGATCCTCGCCGCGGCCACGTCTGCGTTCACCTCAGCCACCTACGACGAGGTGTCCGTTGCCGCCGTCGCGCACGCGGCCGGCGCGTCCGAGGCCCTGGTCTACAAGTACTTCGACAACAAGGCCGGGCTGTACACCGCCGTCGTCCGTGACCAGCTCGAGCGGCTCGCCCGCCGCCAGCGGGAGGTGGTCGACCAGCTGCCGTCCCACACCTCGGCCCGCGACCAGGTGCGGGTCAGCATCGAGGCCGTCCTCGACCACGTGAAGGGCCTCGGCGTCGCCTGGGCGTCCCCCTTCTTCACCGCCGCGTCTGAACCGTCCGGGGTGGAGGACCTGCGCCGCACCTACCGCAGCCACCTCGTCGACGGGCTCGTCTCGCAGCTGCACAACCCCCACGAGCGCCGCGCCCAGTTGGCCATCCTCGGCTTCCTCGGGTTCCTCGGGGCTGCGGCCCAGCAGTGGGCGTCCGACGGCTGCCCCGACAACGACCGCGCGCCGCTGGTCGAGTCCGCGCTCGGCTCCCTCGAGGGTGCGCTGGGCGACTGGGGGTCGCTGCGCCACTGAGGCCGTTCCCTGCGGTGAGTTCGGTCAGCGGCGATGGGCGCCGTCGAGTGCGTCTACCGTTGGGTCACGTGGAAACCCAGCCCGAGGCCGACTTCGACGAGCACGAGCACGAGGACGCCCTGGAGCCGCGGCACCTGATCCGCCGTTCCAACGTCGTGCTGCGCGCGGGCATCATGATGCTCGGCGCCGGCACCTCCGGCCTGCGGGTCCGCGAGGTGATGCGGGCGGTGGCCCGCACCGTCGGCATCGGCCGCATCCGCGCGCAGGTGACCTTCACCGACATCGTGCTCACCGTGCAGCGCCGCGGCATCTTCCGCACCCAGGTGGCCGAGATCAGCGCCCCCGGCGTGAACGCCCACCGGATCGCGATGCTGAAGGACTTCGCCCAGAACCTGCCCGAGCGCGCCACCGTCGCAGAGGTGGACGCCATGCTCGACCGCATCGAGCGGACCCCGCGCCTGTACCCGACCTGGCTGCTGGTGCTGCTCGTCGCTGTGGCGTGCGGCTCGGTCACCGTCCTCACCAACGGGTCGTGGCGCGAGGTCGCCGCGGTGCTGCCCGCGTCCGGCCTCGCCTACTGGCTGCACCGCACCCTGAGCGGCTTCCAGCTCAACCACCTCGCCGTCGTGCTGACCTCGGCCGCGACGGCGACGGGGCTGTACCTGGCCTTCACCCGGCTGCTGGAACTCGTCCTCGGCGGGCCGTCCCCCCGGATGGCCGCGGGACTGGTCTGCGCCGCGATCTTCCTGATCCCCGGTTTCCCGCTCGTCACCGCAGGCCTCGACCTGACCCGCATCGACCTGCTCGCCGGACTCCCGCGGCTCACCTACGCGGCGATGGTCCTGCTCGCGATCACCATCGGCGTGTGGACGATGGTGACGCTCAGCGGCGCGTCCCCCGACCTGGTGCCGCCGCTGGACGCACCGCCCGGCGTGGTGTGGACGGCGCTGCTGCTGGCCAGCTTCTTCGCCGTCTTCGGCTGGGCGATGATGTTCAACTCGCCGTGGCGGATGGCGGTCGCGTCCGGGGTGGCGGCCCTGCTGGGCAACGTCCCGCGGCTGCTGATGCTGCAGGCGGGCGTGAAGGCGCACGTCGCGACGTTCGTCGGCACCTTCCTGATGGGCCTGCTGTGCGCGCTCGCCGCGCGGCTCTTCGACATGGAGAAGATCATCATGACGGTGCCCACCGTGCTGGTGTCGATCCCCGGTTCCGCGGCGCTGCGGACGCTGATCTACTTCGACCAGGCCGACGTCGTGCAGGCGATGCAGAACGGCGTCGCCACCGTCCTCGCCGCGATCGCGATGGTCGCCGGCCTCGCCGGCGCCCGCATGCTCACCGATCCCGAGTGGGCCTTCACCCGCTCGGACCCGCCCACCGCCTGGCACCTCATGGGACGCATGTTCAACCGCAACCGGTCCCACCGCCGCTCCGCCGCCTGACCGCGTCCGCGTCCCCCCTTTCCCGCCCCCGTCCGCGCCCCCCGTCCGCGCCACCCCCGTCCGCGTTCGCTGCCGAAAGCAACCCCCGCTACCGGAATTCCGGCGGCAGGAGTTGCACTCGGGAGCGAACGCCGCGGGTGGGACAGCTGGGACGGGGGACGCGTCCCGGGTGGGAGGGGCCGGACGGGGGACGCGCCCCGGGCGGGACGGGCCGGACGGGTCACGAGCGCGAACCGGCGACGGGACGCGGGCCAGCAGGTCACCCGCGCGCCACCGGCGTCCGCGCCCCACCCCCGTCCGCGTTCGCTGCCGAGTGCAACCCTCGCTACCGGAATTCCGGCGGCAGGAGTTGCACTCGGGAGCGAACGCCGCGGGTGGGACAGGTGGGACGGGGGGCGCGTCCCGGGTGGGACGGGGGCGGGCCAGCGCGGGCGGGTCACCAGCCGCGGGCGCGCCAGTGGTCCAGGTGGAGGCGCTCGGCGCCCAGGGTGGTGGGACGGCCGTGGCCGGGCCAGACCACCGTGTCATCGGGGAAGACGGAGAAGACCCGCTCGACCACGTCGTCGAGGAGGGAACGGAAGTCGCGCTCGTTGCGGGTACGGCCGACGCCGCCGGGGAACAGCGCGTCGCCGGTGAAAAGGTGCGTCGGTGACCCCGGGCGGGAGCAGGCGAGGGCGACCGAGCCGGGCGTGTGGCCACGCAGGCCGATCACCTCGAGATCCACTCCGCCGAGCGCGATCACCTCGCCGTTGCGCAGCGGACGCGTGATCTCCACGCCGGTGGACCCGGTGATCGCCTCCGCGTCGTCCTCCCCGGCCAGGGTCGCGGCCTCCGGATGGGCGCGGACGACGGCGGCGAGCGCCCCGAGGTGGTCTCGGTGGCTGTGCGTGGTCAGCACGTGGTCGAGCCGGGACGGCCCGTCCGCGCCCACGGCAAGGAGGCCCTCGATGGCGTCGGGGTCGGCGGCCGCGTCGACCAGGAGCCGCTCACCCGTGGTGGCGGTGAGCAGGTAGACGTTGTTGTCCATGTGGCCGACGGCGATGGTACGGACGACCACGCCGGGGACGGCGAAGCTCTCCATGAGTCCTCCCGCCTCCATGCAAGCACACCCGCCCCCCGCCGGAGGGGCGAACGAACAGGACAGCGGGGCTCAGCGCAGGTCGGGGCCCGGGGGCAGCTCCGGAGGGGTTTCGCCCCGTCGCAGGGCGGCGCGGGCCTGGTAGCGGTCGGCCCTCCGCTGGTCGCGACCGGCCTTCCGCTCGTCCCTGAGCGCCCGGTGCCCGTCGCGGGCGGCGCGGTACTCGGCACGCCGCGCAGCGCGCCCGGCGTCCTCGGTGCCGGAGCCGCCGTAGAGCAGCGCGATCACCACCGGGATGCCCGTGCCGAGCATCGGCCACATCGGCCAGTAGTAGAGCAGTTGCCCGGTGGTCAGCACGGTCATCAGCCAGATGGCGTTGAACATCAGTGCCAGGCCCGCCCAGCCGGCGACACCGGCCCGCAGGAACCGGTTCTGCCCCCGCCCGGACGGGGCGGCCACGGCGTGCGCGACCATCACGTCCGCCACCTGGGGCGCCAGCTCGCCCAGCGTGCGTGACCGCGACACCGCGAGCGCCCGGGCGTCGTGCTCGGCCTGGTCGAGTCGACCCTCCGCACGGGCCTGCGAGAGCAGCAGGGACGCGAAGTCCCGGTCGGCGTCCGAGGCCCGAAGCGGCTGGTTCGCCGGAACCCGCGGGTCGGCGCTGAAACCGGCCCAGGATGCGCTGACCGGCGCCACCGGCCGTTCCGGAAGCGGTTGGGGCAGGTTCTCCCACTGGGACATTCGCGACACCTCCAGGCGGAACGCTACGCCCCGCGCGGGCACCGCGGGCAGGTGCCCGCGCCCCGGCCGGACGCCGCCCCGCCGCGCCAGCGGCGGCATGCGTCATGCTTGGGTCAGGAGGTGGCGATGACACTGGACGCCCTGGAGGCCGAGCGGCGTGAGCTGGCGTCGGCTGCGCGCAGGCTGAGGGTGGCCGCGATGTCCGACCCGCAGCGCGCCGAGGAGCTTGCCGACACCCTGGTCGAGCTGACGGCCGTGCGGCTGCTGACGTGGGACGTCCTTGATGCCGCCACCGACGCGCCCGAGTCCGTCGTGCTCGCCGCCCGCATCCTCGCCTCCCGCGGCCCGTCCGGCCCGTACGCGTCCCTGGCCGACGCCGGACGCTACGCCGCGGCCTCCGCGCAGCTCGCCGCCGTCCAGGCCGGCCTCGGCCAGCCGGACGCCGCCGGCCGCACCCTCGACGCGCTCGAGGCGTGGCGCGGCCAGCTGGGACGCCTGCCCCTGCGCGAGAGCCTCCCCGACCCGGTGGCGATCTGGATGCTGGTGGCTCGCGCCCGCGCCCTGCTGCCCACCGACGTGGCCGCGGCCAACGCCCACGCGGACGCGGCGGAGGTCCGCCTGGCCGGGTCGGTGGCCCCGCCCGCCTACCTGGCGGTCGCCGTCCACCTGCTGGCCGCCGACTGCCGCTGGGCCGCCGGACGGCCCGACTCCGCGCTCGCGCACCACCGGCTGGCCCTCGAGGCCCACGCGGGCGCGCTGGCGGAGGCAGCGTCGGCGACGCGCCGCCCCGCGGTCGCCCGCATCGCCGCCGCGCCCGTGACGGCCGTCCACGAGCCCTACGCCGGTCGCCTCGCCCTCACCGGCAGCACGGACGTGGCGATCGCGCTGCGCCGCGCACAGGTGTCCCTGCTCGACGGGCTGGGAGTTGCGGACGCCGCCGCCCTCGCCCGCGCCGGCCTGTCCGCGGCCCTCGTCGCCGCCGGACGTCCCACGGAGGCCGCGGCGTTGACCGTCGAGCCTCCGTCCCCGCCCGCGACGCCGCCCCCGGGCGAGCGTGCCGAGTGGGCACCTCTGGAGGGCGCCGCGGCGCTGTCGCCCGCCGACCCGGCCGCGGCGCGGGCACGCTGGCAGCAGGCCGAGCAGGCTGCGGTGTTCGCCGGGGTGGCCGCCCGCGCGGAGGCCGAGCGGACGGAGGCCGCCCTGCGCGCGCTGGCGGAGGCGGACGCGGCACGGCACGCCCAGGAGCGCGCGGAGGCCGAGCGCCGGGCCGCCGCGGAGGCGGACGCGGCCCGCCGCGCCGAGCAGGCGGCCCTGGCCAGGGCGGCAGAGGAGGCAGCGGAGCGGGCGGCCCGCGAGGAGGAGGCCGCCCGGGAGGCGGCCGAGGCGCGCCGGCGCGCTCTCGCCGAGGAGCACCGGCCCCCCGTCGACCCGGAAGCGGCACGCGCGGCGGCGGAGGAACTCCAGGCGGCCCGCGCCGGGGTCCGGGCGGCCCGGAGCGACGCTGCGCTCGCAGCGGCGCAGGACCGGCTGGCCGCCGTCCTGCGTCCGCTGGCCGCCGTGGACCCGGGCCATCGCGACGAGCTGGCCGCCGTGCTGGAGTCACTGGTGGGACTGCTGTGGCGCCTCGGCGACCCGGACGGCTCCCGCGCAGCCGCGCGCGAGGCGCGCGCGCTCGGCTGACTGCCCTCACCCCGTCGGGCGCGCCTACGCTGGAGGGAAAGCGGAGGAGGCGGGCATGCGGTACACCCTGGTCGTGGCGGGCGCCCTGCTCGCCGTCACCCTGTCCGGCTGCGCGAGCGGAGGAACCCCGATGACCACCCCGTCCCCCTCCCGTCCCCCCTTCCAGACCACCTCGCCGCTGCCGACCGCCGGCCCGAGCGGCACCGCGGCCTCCGTCCCGGCCGACAAGTGGGCGGCGATCCTCGCCGACCTGTCCGGACGTGGGGTGCCCACCGACGACGTGCAGCTGGTGAGCGCCCGGTCGGTCACCTGGAACAGCGGGGCCCTGGGCTGCCCGAAGCCCGGCGTCTCCTACACCCAGGCCCTGGTGGACGGCATGCAGGTGGTCGTCAGCGTGGCCGGCACCACCTACGACTACCGTTTCGGCAACAGCGGACGCCCGATGCTCTGCGAGCGCTGACACCCGGACGATCCCGTCCCTCCCGGCCCTGGACGCCGAACGGCCCCCGCCGCGCGAAGCGGACGGGGGCCGTCGGGTCTTCAGCTCAGCGGACGCCGAGGAGCAGTGCCTCCTCCTTGCCGGCGCCGTTGTCGAACACCACGACCATCAGGCCCTTGGGCTTCTGGGCCGCGAAGTTCGCCGCGTCCACCGCCACCGACACCTTGGCCGTCCGGTTGCGTTCCACCGTGACGTAGTCGCCGTCGGCGACCGCCTTGGCCCACGGGTCGTAGCTCGCCGTGCCGGCGATCGCGTCCCCGGCGCCGGTGTAGGCGATCGAGTAGCTGGCCGCACCGTAGGCGAAGGCTCCGGACGCCGCGGTCAGGCCGAGGTCGGCCGCGTTCACCGGCAGCAGCAGCGTGCTGCTGTCGGTCGGTGCCTGGGCCAGGTAGCCGGTCGCGTAGAGGGCACCGGTGGCGACCTCCTGGAGGAACACCTCGGTGACGCCGTCCACCTCTCCGGCCCGCACGAGGCCGGAGTCGTAGCTGAACAGCACCCAGTCGGGATCGCCGTCTGCGTTGGTGTCGATCGGGACGTCGAACTCGTTCGATGCCGCGTTCGACCACCGGGTCCAGTTGTTCACGGCGAAGACGATGAGCTTGTCGTCACCGTTGTCGAACGACTGGACGCCCACCGAGCGGAGGTCGTACCCGCTGCCGTCGGCGTCACGGGCGACGTCCTTCGGGTCGGACAGGCCCCAGCTGTAGAAGTCGGCGTCGGCGTCGATGGCACCCATCGGGTTGGCCAGCTTCACCTCGAGCGTGTCGGGCACGACCGGCTTCGCCGTGTCGGCGGTGCCGGTGCCGTTGGTGTTCTTCGCCCAGCCGCGCGGGTTGCTGATGGTGCCCACGACGTGGGCCTGGGCACGGGGAACCAGCAGGTACGGCACCCGCAGCACGCCCTCGCTGGAGGTGAGGACGACGTTGCCGGAGGCCTGGTAGAACGAGAACTGGTCGTCGCCGGCGATCGAGGAACCGATCGAGGACGCCGGCAGCACCATCGTGACCGCCACCCGCACGCTGCTCCTCGCCGGCACCTTCACGGTGCGGCTGCTGAAGCGCAGCTTCGCCGGCAGCGAGCCGTCGGCCGCCTCGGCCGCGATGCTGTAGGTGACCGCCTTCTTGCCCCGGTTCGTGATCTCGATCGTCTTCACCCCGACCGAGGCCACGGTGGGCTCGTCGAAGCCGAAGCTGAGCGAGGGCACGGAGATCCGGCCGTTGCTGGTGCGGAAGGTGTCACCGGTCGCGAAGGCCGTGGTCCCGACCGCCTGTGCGGCGTCCACCAGGCCACCGCCGAGCACCGGCGAGTAGGCCGCCAGCTTGTCCGGGTCGGACGTGCTGCCGAGGGTCGCGGCGATGTCCTCCGCCTTCCAGGACGGGTGCGCCTGCACGGCGAGCGCGGCGACGCCCGTCACGTGCGGGGCGGCCATCGAGGTGCCGGAGTTCACCGCGGCGTCGGAGCCGGTGCCCACGCCCGCGGACGAGATGGACACACCGGGCGCCGAGATGTTCGGGGCCAGGCTGGAGTCACCGGTCGCCGGGCCCGCGGACGAGAACGACGCGTAGTCGCGGTAGGCCGGGTTGTCCAGCGTCATCTCGGCCAGGGTGAGGGTCTCGCCGTCGGCGGCGCGCAGCGCGGCGCCATCGGTGCTGCGCACGCCCAGGAACGGGATCGTGACCGTGTGGGGCACGCCGTCGTCGGGGTTGCTGGTGATCTCGCCCTCGTACGGCGGGTAGGCCGGGTCGGTGTTGATCATCACCACGGCTGCCGCGCCGGCCTGCTGGCCGAAGATCGCCTTCGCGACCCGGGCGCAGGTGCCACGGGTGACCACCGCGACCTGGTTGGCGCCGGGCGTGACGCCCGCCTTGTCGAACGCGCCCTTGGAGCAGCCGAGCGCCTCGTTCTCCTCCGTTGCCGGGTCGTCGGTGACCACCACGACCTTGAGCCCGTCGGAGGGCAGCGGTGCGCTGTTGGCGTTGATCGCGGGGATCTTCTGCCCGGCCACCGTGAGGCTGACGCCGGGGAAGGTCGCTGTGCTGTCGACCGCGGCGACCGAGATCACGCCGTGGCCGTCACCGGGAGAGCCGGTGACGTAGGGGTTGTGGCCCTCGTTGCCGGAGGAGGCCACGACCACCACGCCCGCGGCGACGGCGTTGCTCGCCGCGACCGCGTCCGGGTCGTCCGGGTCGCCGTAGGCGCCGCCGAGGGACATGTTGATCACGTCCATGTCGTTGTCGACGGCCCAGTCGATGGCCTGGACGGTGACGTCGGTGGAACCCTCGCAGCCGAACACGCGCAGGGCGTACAGGTCCGCCTGCGGAGCCACGCCCGGGCCCACCTTGAAGGCGGTCGTCGCGGTGGCGGCGTTGTACGGGCCGGCGTAGGTCTTGCCGTCCGGGGTGACGCCGCTGCCTGCGGCCGTCCCGGCGACGTGCGTGCCGTGCCCGTTGCAGTCCAGCGGGTTGGGATCGGGCGCGGGGGTGGTCGAGCCGGTGTCGCCGGACGCGTCGTAGTCGTCGCCGACGAAGTCGTAGCCGCCCTTGACGCGCGGGGCGTTCGGGCCGAACAGCGCCGGGTCGGCCGGCTGGGTCCCGGCGGCCTTCGCCGCGTCGTAGGCCGCGGTCGTGCCCGGACCGGCGAAGTCGGCGTGGGTGTAGTCGATGCCGGTGTCGATGATCGCCACCTTGACCGCCTTGCCCGTGTAGCCGGTGTCCTGCCAGACCTGGGGGACGCCGAGGAACGGCACCGACACGGTGTTGTCCACGGTCTTCGGGGTCAGCGTGTGGACGGCGGCCACGCCCGGCAGCGATGCCAGCTGGTCGGCCTTGCCCTTCGCGATCCGCACCTGCATGCCGTTGTAGGCCGACTGCATCCGCGACAGCACCTTGCCGCCCTTGGCGGTGATGTCGCCACTGATCGCGTCCTGGGCCTTGCGCAGCTTCTGCTTGACCTTGTCGCGTTCGGACCGCGAGAACGTCCGGTCGGCCTTCGCCTCGGCCACCGCGACCGGGTCGCCGGTCATCTGGACCATCACGTTGACCTTGGCATTGGAGTCCAGGAGGCTCGCGCTCACGGTGGCGCTCAGGCGGCCGCTGGAGGGCGCCTTGCGGAAGGCGTCGTCGGGGGACTTCGTGGGAGCTGCGTTCGCCAGGCTCGGGGCGGACAGGGCCAGGGCCGCTGCCGTTGCCGCCACGAGGGCTTTGTTCCTCAGTGACAAGACTGCCACCTTTCGGGTTGCAGAGATGGGGTGCGGGCCATGGACCCGGATGGGCCGACCCTAAGCCGAACCTGAGAGGCCGTCAACGCTTCTCACGCAGTGAATTCCTGCCGAATTCCGCACTGTTTTCCCGCGCTCGCCCACACCGGAACGGCTGCGGTGCGGGAAGCTGGAGCCATGGCATCCCGCCTCACCTTCCTCGGTGGCGCCGGCACGGTGACCGGCTCGAAGTTCCTGCTCGCCGACGATGGGCGCCGCGTCCTGGTGGACGCCGGGGTCTTCCAGGGCGAGAAAGAGTTGCGCGAGCGCAACTGGCAGCCCTTCCCGGTGCCTCCGCAGAGCATCGACCTGGTCCTGCTCACCCACGCCCACACCGACCACGTCGGGTACCTGCCCGCCCTCGTGCGCGACGGGTTCGCCGGGGTGGTCCTGGCCACGGAGGCCACCTGCGAACTCGCCGAGATCGTGCTGCGCGACGCCGCCTTCCTCGCCGAGAGGGACGCCGAGTACGCCGCCAGCCACGGCTACTCCCGGCACACTCCGCCGCTGCCCCTGTTCACCGAGGCCGACGTCGAGCGGACGCTGCGCCTGCTCCGGGTCGTCGACTACGACGAGGACGAGGACCTCGGCGAGGGCTGGACGGCGCGCTGGACCCGGGCCGGGCACATCCTCGGAGCGGCGAGCATCCGGGTGCGGACGCCGTCGACGTCGGTGCTGTTCTCCGGCGACCTGGGACGGCACGAGCACCCCGTCCTGCGGGCGCGAGAGGTCCCCGAGGGTGCGGACACCGTGGTCGTGGAGTCGACCTACGGCGACCGCGAGCACCACGACCCGGCCGGGGCCGCGCACGAGCCGCTGGCCGACCTCATCCGGCGGACGGCCCGCCGGGGCGGCTCCGTGCTCATCCCGGCCTTCGCCGTCGACCGCACGGAGGTCGTCCTGCAGACGCTCACGAACCTGATGAGGGACGGGCGGATCCCCGACCTCCCGGTCTTCGTGAACTCGCCGATGGCCCTGGCCGCGCTGGGGGTCTACCGCGATCCGCGCTTCGCCGGCGAGCTGCGTCCCGACCTGGACGTGACCGGCTTCGTCGACCTGCCCCGGCTGCACGAGGTGCACTCCACGGAGGAGTCGATCGCGCTGAACCGGCCCACGATGCCCTGCGTGATCATCAGCTCCTCCGGCATGGCCACGGGCGGACGCGTGCTGCACCACCTCGAGCACCTGCTCCCCGACAGCCGCAACGCCGTCGTGCTGGCCGGCTACCAGGCCGCCGGCACCCGCGGCCGGGCCCTCCTCGACGGCGTCACCACGCTGAAGATGCACGGGCGACAGGTGGCGGTGCGCGCGGAAGTGCTGCAGGACGAGGAGTTCTCGGTCCACGCCGACTGCTCCGAGCTGCTGGACTGGCTGGCCGCGCTGTCGCCGGCCCCCACGGCGGTGTTCGCCGTCCACGGCACGCCGGAATCCGCGTCCGCCCTGGCCGGGAAGGCCCACGACCGGCTCGGGCTGGCGACCCGCCCGGCGGTGCTCGGCGAGACGGTGCCGCTGCCCTGACGCCGTCCGGACGGCGGCTACCGGATCAGCGCCACCGGGCAGTGGGCGTGGGCCATCAGCCCGCGGACCAGCCCGCTGAGGGCCAGGCCGCCGGTGTGGATGCCGACCACGAGCAGGTCGACCTCCCGGCTCAGGCCGACCAGCTCGTCGATCGGGCTGCCCTGGAGCACCTGCACCTCGATCGGCGTGTGCGGGTTGTCCTCGCGCAGCGGCGCGACGTGGCGTTCGAGGTCTGCACTGACGTTGGCGAACAGCCCGACCGGCAGCTCGACCAGCTCGGACAGCACGTGGACGACGCGCAGGCCCGCGCCGCGCGCCGACGCCTCGCGGACGCCCCACTCCAGCGCGCCGCTGTGCGGCGGCCAGCTGCTCACCGCCACCGCGACCGACCGGAAGCGCCCGGTCTCCTCCGGCGTCGACGCCGCGGAGATCACGACCACCGGGCAGGCGGCGCTGGTCACGAGCCCGACGCTGGTCGAGCCGACGAACATCCGCTCCAGGCCCGACAGCGAGCGGCGGCCCACCACCGCCATGCCGGCCTGGGAGCTGAGCTGGGCGAGCACGTCGGTCGCCCGCCCGACGCGGACCTCCGTGGCCACCCGTTCGGCCGGGAAACCCTCCTCCTTCACCAGGCGCTGCACGGTCTCGGCGAGCACCCGCTCCCCGACCTCGCTCATCTGGGCCGGGGTCTCCAGCAGCTCCCACAGGCCCACCACGACCAGGGCGCTGTCGTCGGCGACGTAGACCAGCCAGAGGTCGGAGTCGGTGGCCCTGGCCACCCTCATCGCGTACAGGGCGGCCCGCAGGCCGTCATCGGAGCCGTCCACGCCGACCAGGATCCGCCGGCGTCCCTGCGTGGCGGATTCACTCGTACTCATACCTCGACGATCCTCCCCGCCGACGGGGGCGTCAATGCCCCCACGGGCACCCGGTCCGGACTCAGCGACGGCGGCGGCGCCGCAGCCACACCGCGGCCGCGGTCCCCAGCACGAGCCCGCCACCGGCCAGCGCCCAGGCCGTGCGGGACGGCCGCGCGACGGCGGGCGGCTCGGCCTCCGCGCCGGGCAGCCGGACCTTCCCGGCAGAGCCGTCCACGGTGACCTCGTCGCCGGTGCGGATCAGCCGGGTCGCCGCTCCGGTGCCGAGGACGGCCGGGATGCCGTACTCGCGGGCGACGATCGACCCGTGGCTGAGCACGCCCCCGACGTCGGTGACCACGCCGGCGGCCATCGCGAACAGCGGGGTGTAGGCCGGGGTCGTGATGGCCGCCACCAGCACCTCCCCGGGCTGGAAGGCCGCGAAGTCCTCCGGCCCCGAGAGCACGCGGGCCCGCGCGGTGACCACGCCGCCGCTGCCGACCGTGCCCGAGAGCACCGACCCGTCCTGGCCCTCGCGCGCCGGGTACATCCAGGCGAAGGCGTCCATCACCTTGTTGCGGGGCAGCGACTGCGGCGGTGTGGCCAGGCGCTGCCCGCGGGCCACCTCCTTGCGGGCCGCGACCCGGTCGCGCAGGTCGTCGTCCACCGGCCCGCCGTCGTCCAGCGCCGCGGCGGCGTCCCTGGCCTCGGCCAGCTCCAGCCAGCACACGTCCATCGGCTCGTCCAGGGCACCGGCCCCGACCAGCCGCCACCCGAGCTCGCGCAGCAGCGGGCGCGCGACCGGGGCGTACAGGCCCATCGCGGCCAGCGCGTCCTCGCGCAGCGGCGTCGTGTGCTGGGCGCGGGTGAGCAGCGTGCGGGCCTGCGCGGCGCGCCAGCCACCGAGCCGGGTGAGCAGCTTCGCCGCGGCGTCGTCCCTCGCCGCGGCCGCACGGCGCTGCCGCGCGTACGGGTCGGGCGCGTCCGGGTCGAGGTCGAATCGCAGCGCCTGCAGCAGGGGAGCGGGGTCGTCCGCCGGCACCGGGTTCACCGGGTCGAGGTTGTACAGGGTGTGCCCGTGGGTGGCCAGGTGGGCACCGAAGCGCGCGTGCCAGTCCGCCCACACCTGTGGCGACACCCCGTCCGGCGGCTCGGCGGCCATCGCGTCCGTCGAGGGCGCGGCCAGCGCAACGGCGAGCTCGTGGTGCGACCGCACCCAGCGCGACAGGTCGTAGAGGTCCTTCTCCGCCCGCACGGGCTCGGAGTCGAAGCCGAGCAGGAAGGTCTCCGCCGGCGGTCCGGACGGTGCTCGCAGCAGGCGGTTGTAGACGCCGGTCCAGGTCAGCTCCGCCATCGCAGCGAGCGGGATGATCGTCTGCACCGACGTGTAGTAGTAGGCCATGGCGTCCACCAGCCGTCCCACCGCGTCGAGGAGCGCGCGTGCCGGCAGCCCGGCCGGGGGCGTGGACGCCTCCGCCGTCACCTCGCTCCGGTACTCCTCCAGGCGCCGCCGCCACCGGTCCTCCACCCACTCGCCGCCGCCGGCGAGGAGCCGGGTCAGCGCGGGCGTGGCCTTGAGCATCTTCGCCATGGCCGCCGAGGTGTACCGGTAGTACGCGTAGCCGTTGATGGTCGGGAAGCCGACCTCCCCGAAGTCCTCTCCGGGCGCGAGTTCGGCCAGGAGGCGGCGCAACCCCGACGGGACGGCGGTCGCCGCGAGTCCGGCGAACAGCGGGGTGAGCGGGTCGGGCAGCTGCTCGGTGATCGAGGCGCGGAAGTACAGCCCCGGCGCGGGTACCGGCCATTCGGTCGGCACCGGCCCGATCCGCTCGGGCAGCGCCGTGACCGGCCGCGCCTGGACGATGTGGAAGGTGCCCCCGGCCAGGACCCACTCGATGTCCTGCGGCCCCCCGAAGTGCCGCTCGATCGCCGAGCCGAGGCCCGCGAGCTGGAGGGCGTCGGCGTCGTCGAGCACCGCCGCCCCGCGCTGGCCGGACGGCGTCCCGGTCGTCCGCGTCCGGCCGCCCTCGGCCTCAGGCACGGCGTCGATACGGACGGCCTTGTCGGCGACCAGGCGGGTGAGCACGCGGCCGGTCGCGGTGTCGACCACCACGGTGTCCGGGTCGACGAGCCCGGACACCACGGCCTCGCCGAGCCCCCAGGCCGCGGTGATCACGGTCTCCTCCGTGCGCCCGTTCGCGGGGTTGGCGGTGAACATCACCCCGGCCGCGTCCGCGGGCAGCATCCGCTGCACCACGACCGCGAGCGCGATGTCCCCGTCCCCCGCCTCCGGGTGCGCGGCGCGGTAGTGGACGGCACGGTCGGTCCACAGCGAGGCCCAGCAGTCGCGGACGGCTGCGAGCAGGGCGTCCTCGCCGACGACGTTGAGGTAGGTGTCCTGCTGCCCGGCGAAGCTCGCCTCGGGCAGGTCCTCCGCGGTGGCGGACGAGCGGACGGCCACCGGCCCGCCGCCGAGGTGCACCGAATAGGCGGCCCGGATCTCCTCGGCGACGCCCGAGGGCAGGTCGTGGCCCGAGAACGGCCCGGCCACGCGTTCGCCGATGCCGGTGCCGCCGGCGGAGACGAGCGCGGCGAGCTCCTCGGCCAGCCCGGTCTCCCGCACGAAAGCGCGGTAGGCCTCGGTGGTCACGACGAACCCGTTGGGCACCGGGAACCCCGCGCTGAGGAGGTCGCCGAGGTTGGCTCCCTTGCCGCCGGCGAGCGCACCGTCGTGTCTGGTCACCTGGTCGAGCCAGCGAATCGTCATCACAACCCTCCTACGTACCCCGGCGAGGGGTGCCGGGCACCCTCCCGCTGACCTCTCCCACCCGTCATGCCTTGTCGCCGAGAAGTCGCGCGAGCCGCGCCTTGGTGCGGTTGGTCCGCACGATCCACGCGAGGTCGGGGTCGTCCCCGCCGAGCGCGGTGAACACCGGCAGGCCGGCCGGCGGGTCGGCGGCCACGGCGACGCTCCAGCAGTAGCCCAGCGCCTGCCGCAGGGTCCGGGCGTCCGCCTCGCGGCGACGGGACGGCGGCAGCGCCAGCAGGGCTGCGGTCGCCGTCGCGCAGGTGCGCAGCGCCGTGGCCGCGGCCGCGGCGGTGCGCAGCAGCCGCGGCTCGCAGATGGCGGCCACGGCCGCCCGCTGCACCAGGGGGTCGGGGTGCGCGGCCCACGCCGTCACGAGCGCGGCCACGGCATCGCCGTCCACGTCCCCGATCCGCTGGGCGGCCATGGCGACCGCCTCCCGCACCCGCCAGGACGGGTCGGCGGCCGCGGCGGTGAGCAGGGCTGTGGTGCCCGCCGGGTCGTCGGCGTACAGGCGGCCGAGCACGATCACGCCACAGCAGCGCAGGTACTCGTCCGGTTCGGCGCGCAGCCGCTCGGCATGGTCGGCGCGGAGGTGGTCGCCCGCCGCAGCGAGGAGCTCGAGGTTCCCTCGCGGCCCGGGGAGCCCCGAGTGCGCGGTGAGGTAGGCCGCCACGTCGTCGTACCCGGCCGCCAGGCGGACGGGCAGGTCGGCATCGAGCGCAGGCACGGCCCCACCCTGCCACGGCGCCCGTCGCCGGGGGACGGGTTGGGTGAATTCAGCGCAGCGTGAGCAGCCGGGCCTCACCGGGCTGGAGCAGGCGAGGGTTGGCGCCCCCGGCGGCCAGCCAGTCGGCGGCGGCCGGCGGCAGGTCGAGCGGCACCGGGTCGAACAGGTTGGTCACCAGCACCGGCAGCAGCAGGGCGTGCGGCTCCGCCGGCTGGACGGGGCCGACCACGAGCGCCCGGCCGACCAGCCCCGCGCCGGTGAGCAGCAGCACCTCGTCGAGCTGGCTCAGCTCCTCCGGGTCGACGTCCATCGCGAGGCCGATCGCGACGTCGCCGGCCTCACCCAGCGCCGCGGCCAGCGCCGCCGGGTCGTCCGGGCCGAGCCGGACCAGCCAGCGGCTGCCGGGGCCCTCCGTCCGCCGGATCGCCCGGATCACCTCCTGCATGTCCAGGTGGTTGGCCGTGCGCCACCGCGCCAGCGTGCGGCGGGCGTTCCGGCGCAGCCGGGCGTCCGCGCCGGTACGGGCCAGGTGCCAGTCGAGAGCGCTGCGCGCGTAGTCGATGACGGCGACCGGACGCGCGGAGCGGATCGCGTCCAGCGCCGGCCGGAGCCCCACCCCCTGCGCGAGCAGCAGCGCCAGCACCGCGGACGGCGCCCGGTTCACCCCCATGTGGCAGTGCACCAGCACCTTCGTCCCCGGCTCGGCGAGCGCGTCGGCGACCCAGTCGGCCAGTTCCGCGAACCACTCCGGGCCGATCCGCTGCCCGGCGTCGGCCACCCGGTGCTGCAGGTAGCGCACCTGGGGGGCCCAGCCCCGCACCAGGGCCTCGTCGCTCCACTCCTCGCGCAGGTCGACGATGTGGGTGATCCCGGCGGCGAGCAGCTCGTCCAGCTGGGCACGCGCACGGCGGAAGTGGGGGGAGAGGTCACCACCCACGGCCAGCCGCGGGGTCACGAAGTCCGCATTCGCGATCTGCAGCACCGGCAGTGCCGCAACGCCCGTGACGTCGGTGCCGGTGGGGTCGCTCACGATTCCATCATGCCCATGACTGCTCCGGATTCCGCCGCCGCACGAGGGGCGTCGCCACGCTTCTCAGGCGCTGGTCGAGACTCTGTGTACGAAGTTCGGCATTTTTCCAGAACTCGTTTACCAATGGTGGGAGGTGCGGCATAGTAATTCCCGTACGGGAGGGTACCTGTCGCCCCCGGGCGGCGGAGAACTGAACAGAAAAAGGATGCACCGCCATGCACACCTTCCGTACCGTGCGCTCCCGCGCACTCGCCGTCGTGACCCTCGGCCTGACCGTCGCGCTCACCGTTCCTGCCCTGCCGGCCTCCGCCGAGGACAGCGCGCCCGCTCCGGTTGCTGCCGCCACCATCTCGAAGCTGACGCCGGGTTCCGGCGTGACCTCCGGTGGCGCCGTGGTCACCATCACCGGCACCGGCTTCACCGACGTGTCCGCCGTCACGCTGGGCTCCGTCCCCGTGACCCGGTTCGACGTCGTCTCCGCGGTGAAGCTGACCGTGATCACCCCGCCGCTCGAGGCGGGCACCTACGCGCTCTCCGTGACGACCCCGGCCGGCACGACCACAGCGGGGAAGTACACCGTCCGCACCTTCACCGACGAGGTGCTGCGCCTGGTGAACGAGGCCCGCTCCACCGCCCGCACCTGCGGGTCGACGAAGTACAAGGCCGTCCGGCCGGTGCGCGCGGACGCGACCCTCGCCCGGGTCGCCACCGCCCACAGCGCCGACATGGCGCGGCGCGACTACTTCAGCCACACCTCGAAGAACGGCGACTCCCCGTTCGACCGCATGAAGGACGCCGGCTACCGCTACAGCTCGGCGGGCGAGAACATCGCCGCCGGCTTCCGGACTCCGAGTTCCGTGGTCAACGCCTGGCTGAAGAGCCCCGGCCACTGCCGCAACATCATGAAGCGCAGCTACACCGAGCTCGGTGTCGGCTACGCCGTCGGCGGCACCTACGGAACCTACTGGACGCAGGACTTCGGCAACCCCCGCTGAAGCCCCCATTAGGCCGGTCGCAAGGAACGATTTCCGCCGTTCCGACCGGCCACCCGGCCCAGCCGCCCATCCCCCCGCGGTGCCCCGGCACCCACGGCTGGACCGGAACCGCGCCGGCTGCGCGGGCACGTCAGGGAGGTGCCCGCACAGCCGGCGTTACGTCGTCCCCGGGTCGCGCCGCGACACGTGTCGCGGAGTGGTCAGGATTCGCCGCCACACCCCCGGCCGGGCCATGCTTGTCGAGGACCCGTCCGGACCGGTAGAGAGGCGTCCATGACCACCCTGCGATCCCGCCAGGCCGCCGGCGACACCGACTGGTGGCGCAGCGCGGTGGTGTACCAGATCTACCCGCGCAGCTTCGCCGACGACAACGGCGACGGCGTCGGCGACATCAACGGCATCCGCTCGCGCCTGCCGCACCTCGCCCGGCTGGGGGTGGACGCCATCTGGATCAACCCCTGGTACCCCTCGCCCATGAAGGACGCCGGCTACGACGTCTCCGACTACCGGGCGATCGAGCCGGTGTTCGGCACGATGGCCGAGGCGGAGGCGCTGATGGCCGAGGCGCACGCGCTCGGCATCCGGGTGATCCTCGACATCGTGCCCAACCACACGTCGGACCAGCACCCGTGGTTCCAGGCGGCACTGGCCGCGGGCCCGGGCTCGCCCGAGCGGGCGCGGTACATCTTCCGGGACGGGCGCGGCCCGGGCGGAGACCTGCCGCCGAACGACTGGCGCAGCGAGTTCGGCGGGCCGGCGTGGAGCCGGGTCACCGAGGCCGACGGGCGTCCGGGCCAGTGGTACCTGCGGCTGTTCGCCCCCGAGCAGCCCGACGTGAACTGGGACCACCCCGACGTGCACGCCGAATTCGAGGAGAGCCTGCGGTTCTGGTTCGACCGGGGCGTCGACGGCTTCCGCATCGACGTGGCCCACGGCCTGGTGAAGGACGCGGGCCTCGCCGACGTCGCCGGGCTGGAGTTCCCGCTGCCCGACGACACGCCGGAGGGCGTCGAGCACCCGCACTGGGACCAGCCGGGGGTGCACGACATCTTCCGCCGCTGGCGAGCGGTCGCCGACGCCTACGACGGCCCGCGGGTGTTCTGCGGGGAGATCTGGGTGGGCAGGGACCACCGGCTCACCGCCTACCTGCGTCCCGACGAGCTGCACACGGCGTTCAACTTCAACTTCCTGATGGCCCCGTGGCTGGCGTCCCCCCTGCGCGAGACGATCACCTCCACGCTGGCGGCCCACGCAGCGGTCGGCGCCCCGGCCACCTGGGTGCTGGGCAACCACGACGTCTGCCGGCCGGTCTCCCGCTACGCCCGGCCGCAGGACCGCGTGCGCGAGGGGTTCCCGTCCCTCCAGGGGTACCTCGGCCTGCCCGCCGACCTGGACGCCGGGCGGCGCCGGGCACGGGCCGCGGCCCTGCTGAGCCTGGCCCTGCCCGGGGGGGCCTACGTCTTCGCCGGCGAGGAGCTGGGACTGCCAGAGGTCGAGGACATCCCGCTGGAGGCGCGCCAGGACCCGATGGTGGCCGGTACCGGGGGCGCCAACATCGGCCGGGACGGCTGCCGCGTCCCGCTGCCGTGGACGACCGACGGCTCGAGCTTCGGGTTCGGGCCTGACGGCGGCGCGGCCCCGTGGCTGCCACAGCCGCCCGACTGGGGACGCTGGAGCACGGCTGCCCAGGAGGGCGACCCGGCGTCGTTCCTCGAGCTGTACCGCAGGGCACTCTCCGTGCGCGGCGGGCACCCCGCCCTCGGCGACGGTGCGCTCGCCTGGGTGGACGCCGGCCCCGACGTGCTCGCCTTCACCCGCGAGCCGGGCTTCGGCTGCTGGGTGAACCTCGGCACCGACCCGGTGCCCCTCCCCGCAGGACGCGTGCTGGTGGCCAGCGGCCCGCTCGCCGATGGCGCCCTGCCGGCCGACACGGCCGCCTGGCTGGCGTTGGACTGACCCGGGGAACGGGGCCCCGGCGCGAACGCAATTCGGGGCTACTGCCCGCCGCCGGGGGCACCGGTCCCCTAGCCTGATCGTCGGGGTGGACGGCGGTGTCCGCCGACGACAGGAGGTTCAGATGGCAGGCAAGTTCGAGGTGTACGCCGACGCGAAGGGCGAGTACCGCTGGCGGCTGAAGGCCTCCAACGGACAGACCATCGCCACCGGTGGCGAGGGCTACGCCAGCAAGGCCAACGCCAAGGCGGGCATCGAGTCGGTCCGCAAGAACGCTCCCGAAGCCGAGATCGTCGAGGTCTGACGCGCAAAGGGAAAGGGCCGGGAGATCTCCCGGCCCTTTTTTCGTGCGTGGTGTCAGGCGGCAGCGGGTGCCCGCGCCTCCGCGACGTCCTCGACCGACCCCGAGGCCACGCTACGCAGCCCCCAGCCGAGCACGATCCCCAGGACGCCCACGCCGATCGCGAAGAGCGCGACGCCGAACGCGATCACCGACGTGAACAACGACGAGCGCAGGAAGGACGCGGTCATCGCCGTCTGGCGCAGAGGGTCGTCCTGGGCGAGTTCGGCATAGGTCTTGCCGCCGGTGGCCTTCAGCGCGTGGCCGGCGATCACGTCCGCCTGGACGAACGCCTCCAGCGGGCCGGTGACCTTCGCGCCGGCGAACATCGGCGCGTCCTTCGAGACGGTGATGTTCTCTGCGGCGAGCTTCGCGCTCACCATCCCCCAGGTCACGCCGCCGGCCAGCACCATCAGCAGGCCGATCAGGATGCTCACCAGTCCCAGCGTCCGCGCCGTCCTCGCCCGGGAAGAACTCCTCGCCATGGCTACTCCTTCGTGTGTCGCCGGCGCCTCCTCGCGCCGGAATGTAGGTAAGCCTAACCTTGCCCGGACGATCCGGTTGCGCTTTCAACGAAGTCGCTGACCAGCCACCGAAAACGCCGTCCGGCTCCCCCGCGGCGTGCGTAGGGTGTGCGCACCATGACCGCCCTGATCGTCACCGAATCGCTGTTCGGCAACACGCTCGCCATCGCCGAGGCGATCGGTGCCGGGATCGCCGAGGTGCGCGGGCGCGACGGCGTGCGGGTCGTGCACGCCTCGGACGCGCCGGCGGTCATCCCCACCGACGTCGACCTCCTGGTGGTCGGGGCCCCCACCCACACGCTGTCCCTGCCCAACGCGGGCAGCCGCAGGGACGCCCGGAGGAAGGGCGCTGCCGAGCAGGGCGGCGCCGGCGTCCGGGAGTGGATCCGGACGGTCGACCTCCCGCCGCGGCTGACCGTGGCCACCTTCGACACCTCGATCCACCTGCGCATCCAGCTGGGCACCGCGGCACGCGCCGCCGCCGGGGCGCTGCGCCGCCGTGGCGCCCAGACCACCGTGGGGCCGTCCTTCTGGGTCACCGGCATGGAGGGCCCGCTCGCGGACGGCGAGCTGCCGCGGGCAACGGCCTGGGGCCGGGAGCTCGCCGCGCGCACCGGAGCCTGAGCGCGGGCGCCCGGTGTTCTGCCCCAGGGCCTGTCCCCCGTCCGGGTGACACCTCCCCGCCGGCGCGGTGCCCGAACGGTATATTGGCAAGGCCCGGGCAGCAACCAAGGGGAAGTGATGCGCACGACATCGACACCTCGTCGTCTCGCAGCAATCGTCGTCGCCTCGGTGGGCCTGGTGCTGCCGCTGGCGGTCACCGCAGCACCGCCGGCCGTCGCCGCGGACAGGACGAGCACCACAGAGGCCCGCCGCGTCGACCGTGTGAAGACCCCGAAGATCAGCTGGGTCGAGGACGTGGAGCGCGGTGGTTACACCGGCAAGGCGAGGCTCCCCCTCGACTACGACAAGCCGACCGGGTCCACCGTCACTGTCGCCCTGTTCAAGGTGCCTGCCGCCGACCCGTCCCGGAAACTCGGCACGCTGTTCCTGAACCCGGGGGGCCCCGGTGCCTCGGGCGTCGACATGGCCGCCGACGCGGTGAACTTCCTCTCCCAGTCCGTGCTCGACCGGTTCGACATCGTCGGTTTCGACCCGCGCGGCACGAACCGCTCCACGGAAGTGACCTGCTTCTCCAGCCCCGGCGCACAGGCGTCCGCCCTGTCGGGGCTCAGCGGCGCGTTCCCCGCGGCGTCGGAGCAGTCCGCCTTCCTGGCCTCCAAGGCGAAGCTCGGGTCGGCGTGCTCCACCTACGGTGCGAAGCTGGCCTCGGCGATGTCGACCGCCCAGGTCGCCCGTGACCTGGACGTGCTGCGCCGGGCCGTCGGCGACAAGAAGCTGAACTACCTGGGGTTCTCCTACGGCAGCTACCTCGGCGAGGTGTACGCCAACCTGTTCCCCGACCGCTTCCGGGCGATCGCCGTCGACGGGGTCCTCGACCCCGTCGCCTACGCAGGGACCAGCCTCACGAAGGGGACGCCGGCGAGCATCCGTCTCAAGAGCGCCGAAGGTTCGTGGGCGGCGCTGCGCGCCGGGCTCGAGGCCTGCGCCGACGCCGGAGAGGACTACTGCCTGCTCCCCGACCCCCAGTCCGACTTCGACCAGGTGGCCGCGGCCCTGAAGGCCTCGCCCCTGACGATCGGCGACGGCGACGCGTCCTACGAGTACCGCTACGCAGACTTCGTCTACGACATGCTCAGCCTGCTCTACTACCCCGAGGGCATGAACTACGTCGTCCAGACCGTCGCGGCGCTGAAGCAGATGATCGACGACGGCACCCAGACCACCTCCGGCAAGGAGGCCGGCGATCGCGCGGCCGGCCTGGTGCTGGCCCTGCACGAGGCCACCGCCTCGCTGGACGCCGGCTACGACAACGGCCTCGAGGCGTACTCCAGCGTGCTGTGCACCGACGCCTACCAGCCCTCGAGCACGAGCACCTGGCTGGCGGCCACCGCAAAGGCCAACGCCCGTGCCCCGCACTTCGGACAGCTGTGGGGCTGGACGGACGTGCAGTGCGCGACCGGCTCGTGGAAGGCGAAGGACGAGGACGCCTACCACGGCACCTACAGCCGGAACACGGCGGCGCCGGTGCTCATCGTGGGCAACTACCACGACCCGGCCACCAACTACGGCGGCGCGGTGGAGGCCAGCCTGCTGATGCCGAACAGCGTGCTGCTGCGCAGCGACTCGTGGGGGCACACGGCCTACGGCACGTCCGACTGCGTCACCGATCGCGTGGACGGCTACCTGCTCACCGGCGCGGTACCCGCCGGCACCGCAGACACGGTCTGCACCGGTGACGTGCAGCCGTTCGCGATCCCGCTGGTCGGCGACCCCGGTTCCGGCGGCGCGGGCACGATCAAGGTGCCGACGCGCGACGGGCTGCCGAAGGTCCAGGTGCCCTGGGAGCGCACGGACGGCTGAGGGTCACTCCCGGCGCAGGAGGTCCTTGCGCAGGTGGACGAGCGTCACCTTGTCGTCCACGCGCGCCCGCCGCTGCTCGACGTAGCCCGCCGCCCGGTAGAGCCGCAGGTTCCCCTCGCTGAGGTGTCCGGTGAACAACAGCGCCTCCGTGGCGGGAGCGGCAGCCTCCGCCCGGGCCAGCAGGGCCGAGCCGATGCCGCGCCCCTGGAGGGCCGGACGCACGGCCAGCCGGCCGATCGCCAGGCTGTCCCCGTCCACCCGCACGCGCACCGAGCCGGCGATTCCCCCGTCCCACAGCGCGACGAAGCCGTACCCGCCGGCCAGGTCGGCGAGGACGCCGTCGGCCTCCTCGCGCAACGGCGGCAGCGCCGGGTCGTCGTAGAGGCGTGCCTCCACGGCGAACGCCTCCCGCTGCACCTCGAGCACGTCCGCCACGTCGTCGGCCCCCATCGGCCGCAGGACCAGTCCCTCCATCACGCCCTCCCGGCGGCATCCTTGCGCATCCGGCAGCAATCATGCGTAGTTCTACGACGGCCCAATGGCCCATCGCAGCTCTCCGGAGGCCTTATGGTGAAATGCAACCAGGGGGAGGCAACTGCCACTGGGTAGCCCCCGGGGCTTGCACGAACTGGGGGGCGAGTGCAGGGAACGCCACCACGAACCCATCCGACTCGAGCGTCCGGCAGGTTTGACTGGCCTCAATGGCCGGCCGCTCGAGTCCCGGTTCGGTGAGTTCCCGTCACTCCGGGGCTACCTGAGGGCAGCGCCTCAACCAGGCAAGGCGACGAGGAGGACCGGTGGGGGCCGGGAATCCTGGGGGCGTCGTCGAGTGACACCGGGGGCCGTACCCCGATGCACAGTTCCCACCCTCCAGAACGAGCTCGGGGGAGCCGCACTGGGTGGGACGCATCGCACGGACGGCTTTCAGCAGGCAGCTACCCGGTCGAACAGCCTGGAGGAGGACTGAGCCTCGGCCGGCCCGGAACAATTCCGGGCCGGCTTGGCTTTTCCCCTCTGTGTCGCTCCGGTGCGTGCCGCTCCTGCGACCCGCGCCCGCCGCGCCC
>Ga0102832_1000460_pt1 | contig 66004 bp, 64 predicted proteins | sample EBPBio282013_DNA_FD_88942 | JGI IMG/M metagenome (GOLD analysis project Ga0102832, IMG submission 88942) | Wastewater treatment Type I Accumulibacter community from EBPR Bioreactor in Madison, WI, USA - Reactor 2_5/28/2013_ DNA (Illumina Assembly) | ecosystem: Engineered > Bioreactor > EBPR >...
TTTGGCCATCTCGATGGCCGCGAAGGTCTCGGTCAGCGTGCCGATCTGGTTGATCTTGATGAGGATCGAGTTGGCGATGCCCTTGTCGATGCCTTCCTTCAGGATCTTGGTGTTGGTGACGAACAAGTCGTCGCCGACCAACTGCACCTTCCTGGCCAGGCGATCGGTCAGCAGCTTCCAGCCGTCCCAGTCGCCCTCGTGCATGCCGTCTTCGATGCTGATGATGGGGTACTTGTCGCACCAGGTGGCGAGGATGTCGGTCCACTCGGCGGCGCTCATCACCAGGCCTTCGCCGTCCAGGTGGTACTTGCCGTCCTTGTAGAACTCGCTGGCCGCGCAATCCAGGCCGATGGCGATCTGCTCGCCGGCCACATAACCCGCTTTGTCGATGGCTTCGAGGATGAGCTGGATGGCCGCCTCGTGGCTGGCGACGTTGGGCGCGAAGCCGCCTTCGTCGCCCACGCTGGTGGGCATGCCCTTGGCGTCGATGATCTTCTTCAGCGCGTGGAACACCTCGGCGCCATAGCGCACCGCCTCGCGGAACGACGGCGCGCCGATCGGCAGGATCATGAACTCCTGCAGGTCGAGGTTGTTGTTGGCGTGCGCGCCGCCGTTGATGACGTTCATCATCGGCACCGGCATCTGCATGCCGCCGGTGCCGCCGAAGTAACGGTACAGCGGCAGGCCCGACTCCTCGGCCGCGGCGCGCGCCACCGCCATGCTGACGGCCAGCATCGCGTTGGCGCCCAGGCGGCTCTTGTTGTCGGTGCCGTCGAGGTCGATCAGCGTCTTGTCCAGGAAGGCCTGCTCGCTGCTGTCGAGCCCCAGCACCGACTCGCTGATCTCGGTGTTGATGTGCTCCACCGCCTTGCGCACGCCCTTGCCGCCGTAGCGGGACTTGTCGCCGTCGCGCAGCTCGATCGCTTCGCGGCTGCCGGTGGACGCGCCCGAGGGCACGGCGGCGCGGCCCATGGTGCCGCTTTCCAGCAGCACGTCGCATTCGACGGTGGGGTTGCCGCGGCTGTCGAGGATCTCGCGGCCGACGATGTCGACGATGGCGCTCATTCAGGTCCTTGGATGAAGTGTGGAGGGCAATGCGGTCGCGCGGCGGCTCGTCAGACGACGGGGGCGGCCACGCCTTCGACCAGCACCATGTCGAAATAGGCCGTGGCGCCGTGGCGCAGCGGCTTGACGTTGACGGCGTAGTCGCTGTCGTAGAAGGCCTTGGCCTGCTCGTAGCTGGGAAAGCGCAGCACCGCCAGGCGGTGCGGCTGCCAGTCGCCTTCCAGCGTCTCGTGGCGGCCGCCGCGCACGACGTATTCGCCGCCGTAGGCCTTCACCCGCGCCGGCGCGGCGGCCATGTACTGCCGGTACTGCTCGGGGTCGGTGATGTGCATCTGCACGATCAGGTAGGCGGGGGCGGTCATGGTGGCGGCAGGCTGCTCAGCAGGAGAAGTCGTTCTCCAGCAGCGGGCCGGCCTTGGCCACGCGGTCGAGCACGACCAGTTGCTCCAGCAGCGCGCGCATGTGCTTCAGCGGCACCGCGTTGGGGCCGTCGGACAAGGCCTTGGCGGGGTCGGGGTGGGTCTCCATGAAGAGCCCGGCCACGCCCACGGCGACGGCGGCGCGCGAGAGCACGGGCACGAACTCGCGCTGGCCGCCGCTGGAACTGCCCTGGCCGCCGGGCAGCTGCACGCTGTGCGTGGCGTCGAAGACCACCGGCGCGCCGGTCTCGCGCAGGATGGCCAGGCTGCGCATGTCGGACACCAGGTTGTTGTAGCCGAAGCTGGCGCCGCGCTCGCAGGCCATGAAGGCGTCTTCCGGCAGGCCTTTCTCGCGCGCGGCGGCGCGGGCCTTGTCGATCACGTTCTTCATGTCGTGCGGCGCCAGGAACTGCCCCTTCTTGATGTTCACCGGCTTGCCGCTTTGCGCCACGGCGCGGATGAAGTCGGTCTGCCGGCACAGGAAGGCGGGGGTCTGCAGCACGTCGGCGACGGCCGCCGCGGGGGCGATCTGCGATTCGTCGTGCACGTCGGTCAGCAGCGGCACCCGCAGCTCGCGCCGCACCTTGGCCAGGATCTCCAGCCCGCGCTCCATGCCGGGGCCGCGGAAGCTGCTGCCGCTGCTGCGGTTGGCCTTGTCGAAGCTGCTCTTGAAGATGAAGGGAATGCCCAAGGCGGCGGTGATCTCCTGCAGCCGGCCGGCGACGTCCATCTGCAACTGCTCGCTCTCGACCACGCAGGGGCCGGAGATCAGGAAGAACGGCCGGTCGAGCCCGACTTCGAAACCGCAGAGCTTCATGCGCTGGCCTTCACCATCGGCACCACGTTGCGCTGCGCGGCATGCTGGCGCGCGGCCTCGATGTAGCTGTCGAACAGCGGGTGGCTGCCCCAGGGCGTGCTCTTGAACTCGGGGTGGAACTGCACGCCGATGAACCACGGGTGCTGGGCCTGCGGCAGCTCGACCATCTCGGTGAGCTGCTCGCGCTGGGTGAGGGCGCTGATCACCAGGCCGGCCTTCTGCAGCGCTTCCAGGTAGTTCACGTTGGCTTCGTAGCGGTGGCGGTGGCGCTCGGTGACGACCGGGCCGTAGATGCGGTGCGCCAGCGTGCCGGGCTTGACGTCGCTGCTTTGCGCGCCCAGGCGCATGGTGCCGCCGAGGTCGGAACTGGCGTTGCGCTTCTGGATGCTGCCGTCGCGGTCCTGCCATTCCTCGATCAGCGCGATCACCGGGTACTTGCTGGCGGGCTCGAACTCGGTGCTGTTGGCGCCGTTGAGGCCGGCCACGTGGCGCGCGAACTCGATGGTGGCGACCTGCATGCCCAGGCAGATGCCGAGGTAGGGCACGCCGTGCTCGCGCGCGTACTGCGCGGCGACGATCTTGCCTTCGATGCCGCGCTTGCCGAAGCCGCCGGGCACGAGGATGGCGTCCAGGTGGCGCAGCGCGCCGACGTGGTCGGGCGTCAGCGACTCGGCGTCGATGTACTCGATGGCCACCTTCACGTGGTTGTGGATGCCGGCGTGGCGCAAGGCCTCGTTGAGCGACTTGTACGAGTCCGACAGCTCGGTGTACTTGCCGCACATGCCGATGGTCACCGTGCCCTGCGGGTGCGCCACCTCGTGGACCAGCGTGTCCCAACGTTCGAGATTGGCCGGCCGGGTGAGCAGCTGCAGCTTCATGCAGATCAGCTCGTCCAGGCCCTGCTCGTGCAGCAGGCGCGGCACCTTGTAGATGGTGTCGACGTCGGGCATGCTGATCACGCCGTGCAGCGGCACGTTGGTGAACAGGCTGATCTTCTCGCGCTCGTCGTCGGGCACGGTGCGGTCGGCGCGGCACAGCAGCGCGTCGGGCTGGATGCCGATCTCGCGCAGCTTCTGCACCGTGTGCTGCGTGGGCTTGGTCTTCAGCTCGCCGGCGGCGGCGATCCAGGGCACGTAGGTCAGGTGAACGAAGGCGAAGTTGGCGGCGCCCAGCTTCAGGCTCATCTGGCGCACGGCCTCCAGGAAGGGCAGGCTCTCGATGTCGCCCACGGTGCCGCCGATCTCGACGATGGCCACGTCCACGCCCTCGGCGCCGCGCTTGACGAAGTCCTGGATCTCGTTGGTGACGTGCGGGATCACCTGCACCGTCTTGCCGAGGTAGTCGCCGCGGCGCTCCTTCTCGAGCACGCTCTTGTAGATCTGGCCGGTGGTGAAGTTGTTGCTGCGCTTCATCCGCGTGGTGATGAAGCGCTCGTAGTGGCCGAGGTCGAGGTCGGTCTCGGCGCCGTCGTCGGTGACGAAGACCTCGCCGTGCTGGAACGGGCTCATCGTCCCGGGGTCGACGTTGAGGTAGGGATCCAGCTTGATCAGGGTGACCTTGAGGCCGCGCGACTCCAGGATGGCCGCGAGGGAGGCCGCCGCGATGCCCTTGCCCAGCGAGGACACCACACCGCCGGTGACGAAGACGAACTTGGTCATGTGCTGCGGCAGCCGACGGCCCTGGCGAGGCGGGCGCGGCATCTGCCGTGGTGGTAAACGGCGATTATAGGCGGGGGGTCCGCGCCGGCCGCGCCGGCCGCACCAGCCGCGGCGCCCGCGGTAGAGTGCACCGCATGTCCAGCGGCCCGCAACGCATCGTCTGCCTGACCGAGGAGACCACCGAGTGGCTGTACCTGCTGGGCGAGCAGGCGCGCATCGTCGGCATCAGCGGCTACACCGTGCGGCCGCGCCGCGCGCGACAGGAGAAGCCGCGCGTCTCGGCCTTTCTCGACGGCAAGATCGACAAGATCATCGAACTGCGGCCGGATCTGGTGATCGGCTTCTCCGACATGCAGGCGGCGCTGGCCGACAAGCTGATCCGCGCCGGGCTCAACGTGCTGGTGACCAACCAGCGCAGCATCGAGGAGATCATCGCCACGCTGCGCCTGGTGGCCGGCCTGGTGGGCGCGCAGGCGCGGGCCGAGGACTGGATCGCCAACTGCCGCCAGCGCCACGCCGAGATCGCGGCCGCCGCCGCCGCCTGGCCGCGCCGGCCGCGCGTCTACTTCGAGGAGTGGGACGAGCCGATGATCAGCGCGATCCAATGGGTCTCGCAGTTGATCGCGGTCGCCGGCGGCGACGATGTCTTTCCCGAACTGGCGCTGCAGCCCATGGGCCGCGACCGCGTGATCGCCGATGCGCTGGCGCCGCTGCGGCGCGCGCCCGACGTCATCGTCGCCAGCTGGTGCGGCAAGAAGTTCAGGCCCGAGAAGCTGGCCGCGCGCCCCGGCTGGGCCGACGTGCCCGCGGTGCGCGACGGCGAACTGCACGAGATCAAGAGCTGCGACATCCTGCAGCCCGGCCCCGCGGCGCTGAGCGACGGGCTGGAGCAGTTGCACGCGGCGTTCGCGCGCTGGGCGCAGCGGCAGCCGAAAGCGATGCCGCCTGCAGCAGGAACTCGACCTTGACGGCCTGGTAGGGGAATTCGAGCCGGCCGCTTTCGTGGCGGACGAGCACGCCGGCGTTGAACAGCACCGCCAGGTCACCATGCACCGCCTTGACGTCGCGGCCGACGCGCCGGGCCGCTTCGCGGACCGACAAGGGGCCGGCGGCGCACATGGCCTTCAGCAGTTCCCAGCGCTTGGCGGTCAGCACCCTCCACAGGAGTTCCGGGCTTGCGAAGGAGATGCGGTCGCCTTTCGACGGCTTGCCGGCCGTCGTGGCCGGCACGAACCCGGCCATTGGGTCTTCGGGCGCCCGCACACCAAGCGTCGCGGTCTTCATGTCGAGACCTCGCGATGTCATGCCGGAAGCCTTCGGTCGCTGCCAAAGCATGAATTCGGCAACGGCGCTTTCCGAAGATGCCATTCGGCGGCGGAGCCGCTCAACGGCTCTCATCGTTGGTGACGCGACCAACGGCCCGAGTGTTGCCAATCAAGTCGACGCCGGCCGGCCGGCCGAGCGCACCTCGCCCCAAACCACCACGCCCAGCCCCGCCAGCACCAGCAGCCCGCCGCCGGCGGCGGCCCAGCCGGGACGTTCGCCGACCACGGTGACGGCCAGCGCGAAGGCGGTCACCGGTTCGGCCAGCGCCAGCGTGACGCCGGTGGCGCCCGAGACGTGGCGCAGCGCATGGCTGAACAGCAGGTAAGCGATGCCGGTGGCCACCACGCCCAGCCAGGCGGCGATGGCGAGGTCGCGTGCCGCCAGCGTCAGCGGGCCGGCGATCAACGCCGCCGCGGGCAGCGCGAATAAGGCCGCCAGCGCAAACACCGCGCCGGTCACCAGCGACGGCGCGGCCTGCGCCACCAGCGTGGCGTTGACCAGCGCATAGACGGCATACGACAGCCCGGCCAGCAGGCACAGCGCCAGGCCCGTGGCCGACAGCGGCTGGCCCGCCGCGCCGCCGCCGCTGCCCACCATCAGCACGCCGCCGGCCACCGCCAGCACGGTGCCCAGCCACCAGCGCGCATCGGGCCGCTGGCCGCGCAAGGCCTGCAGCAGGCCGGCCCAGATCGGCCCGCTGCCCAGCGCCACCGCGGTGCCGATGGCCACGCCGCTGGCGCGCACGCCGGCGAAGAAGGCCAGGTTGTAGGCGGCCATGCTCGCACCGGCCAGCATCACCGGTTTGAACGGCAGCCCGCGCCAGCCGCGGCCGCTGCCGCCGGCCCACACGACGACGGCGAAGAACAGCGCCGACACCGCCAGCCGCAGCGCGCCCACCCAGTAGGCCGGCAGCGTGGGCGGCGCGAAGCTCTGCGCCGTGCCGGTGGTGCCCCAGCAGGCGGCGGCCAGCAGCACCATCAGCACGCCGCGCAGCGGATGCCGCATCGCGGGCGCTCGGGTCGGGTCGTCCATGCCCCGATGCTGGGGCCGCGGCGCGGCGCTTTTGTCGAGAGGCTCTCGAAGTGGCTTCAGCGCCGCAGCGCGCGCGCGCCGACGCCGCGCTCGCGCCGCAGCGCGAAGGCCAGCGCGCTGGCGCCGGCGTAGCCGACCTGCAGCGCCGCGGCGTCCAGCGTCAGCCCCGCGGCCAGCAGCGCCTGCGCGCGGTCGAGCCGGCGGCGGCGCAGCCAGGCCTGCGGCGTCAGCCCCGTGTGCTGCAGCAGCCGCGCGTGTAGACGCGGCACGCTCATCGCGGCCAGCGCCGCCAGCCGCGCCGTCGGCCAGGCTTCGTGCAGCGCGGCTTCGACCGCGGCGGCCAGCAGCGGCAAGTCCAGCGCACGCCGCGGCAGCACGCGCGGCGCCGCGGCAAGGCCTTGCAGCAGGGCGCCGAGGTCGGGCGTCAGCCGCGCATCGAGCGCCAGCAGGCGCACGCGCTCCAGCGCGCGCTGCGGCGGGGCATCGACCACCAGCGCCAGCGCGTCGCGCCGCGCCTGGTAGCCATGCGCCGCGCCGGCCGGCACGATCAGCGCCACGCCGGGTTCGACGCGCGCCGCGCGGCCGTCGATCTCCAACTCCAGCGCGCCCTGCAGCCCGAACAGCAGTTGCGCATGCTCATGCGCATGCGCCGCGTAGTCACCGCGGTAGCGGCGCTGCGAGGCTTCGGGGTGGAGCAACGGCATAAGGAATGATGACCGAAGGTCGACATGACGGTGCCTTGACGCGGTCTTCAATTTTGTGCCCCAATGTAGGGGAACAATTTTGGGGTCGTCATGCAAACCTTCAGCATCCGCGAACTGCGCGAACGCTCCGGCGAGCTCAGCCGCGAGGCCGAGGAAGGTCGGCTTGCGCTCGTCACCCGCCATGGGCAGCCATTGTTCGTCAGCGTTCCTTTCACCGACGATCTGCTGGAAGCCGGCGTCCATGCAGCGCTGGCCGTCAGGCTGTTCAAGACCGGCGAGTTGACGTCGGCTCGCGCGGCCAAGCTGGCGCGGATGAGCCTGCCGCAGTTTCTGGCCCACCTCAGCGCGCAGGGCATCCCGGTGGTCGACCACGACCCGGCTGAACTGGCGCAGGAACTTGCCGCCTTCGATGCGGCGCGATGAGCCGGCCCGTCGTCGTCGCTGATTCAGGGCCGTTGATCGCACTGGCCGGCGGCGGTCTTCTGGAACTGCTGGTGACCGTTTTCGATGCCATCCACGTGGCGCAGGCGGTGCTGGACGAAACCACGGCCGACCGTTCACGCCGCGGCGCGGCGGAGATTGCGGCCTTCGTGCAGGCCCATGCGCAAGTGCACCCCGGCCGCGCCGACGCCGTCTACGCCGCCGCCGTCAGCCATCTCGATGAAGGAGAAGCGCAGGCACTCAGCCTTGCCCGCGCGCTGGGTTGTGGCGTGCTGATCGATGAACGCCGCGGCCGCCAGGCCGCCGTTCGCGAAGGCCTGCCCGTATTCGGCGTGCTGGGCGTTTTGTTGCAGGCCAAGCGCCTGGGCAGGATCGAGCTCGTGGGCCCGGCGCTGAAGCGGATGCAGGCCAACGGCTATCGGATGTCGCCGCGGCTCATCGAGGCGACCTTGCAGCTGGCGGAAGAGGTGGGCTGATCGGCGGTCAGCCGCTGTGGCCCTTCATCGCGCCACGCGCTGAATCGGCGCCTTCGCGACGCGGTCGCTCGCGATGCCGCGCACCTCGGTCAGCAGCGCGCGGGCGTCCCAGTCAACCGGCCAGCCGCGCCACAAGCGCAGGCGGCCGGCGACGTGCACCGATTCGATCTGCGCGCTGCTGGCCAGTCGCACCAGTTCCCACGACAGGTCCCACGACGGCGTGAGTTCGGGCACGTCGAGGTCGAGCAGCAGGAAGTCGGCCGCCAGCCCTTGTTCGATCGCGCCGGTGACGCGCTGCAGGCCGGCCGCCGCGGCGCCGCCGCCGCTGGCCATGTGCAGCCAGAGGCGGCCGCGGCCGCAGGCCGAATCGCCGGCGGCCAGCGCGGTGGTCAGGCGCTGCGCGGTCTCGGCGGCGTCCATCAAGCGGAAGCCGTCGCTACGCGTGCCGTCGGTGCCCAGGCCGACGCGGATGCCCAGCGCGGCCAGCAGCGCGGCCTGCGCGACGGCGTTGCCCTTCCAGGCGCTGGCCACCGGGTTGTAGGCGACGGCGCTGCCGCTGTCGCGCAGCAGCGGCCATTCGTCGGCGGCCAGCATCGTGGCGTGCGCCAGCAGCGCCTGCGGGCCTAATGCGCCAACCGCATGCAAGTGCTCGATCGGCCGCAAGCCGCGCGCCAGCAGCGAGCGCTCGACCGAGGCCAGGTGCTCGTTGACGTGCACCTGGAACGGCACGCCGGCCTCGCCGCACAGCTTGCTCACCGCGTGCAGCATGGCGTCGGTGGCCGCTTCGGGAATCGAGATCGCCAGCGACGGGTGCACCAGGCCTTGCGTGCCGGCGGCCAGGAAGGCTTCGGCCTCGGCCAGCACTTGCGCGTGGCGGCTGCCGTCGTCGTTGCAGATGCGGCCCAGCACGCAGCGGATGCCGGCGTCGCGCGTCGCTTCGGCCACCGCCTCCAGCCCGCGCTCGGCGCGCGCGCCGGCGTCGCAGACGGTGGTGAAGCCGCCGCGCAGCGCCTCCAGCGCCGCCAGCTTGGCCGACAGGTACAAGCTGCGCTCGTCCAGGCTGCCTTCCAGCGGCACCCAGATGCGGCGGAAGATCTCCGAGGGCTCGCCGAAGGCCAGCGCCTTGCCGAAGCTTTGCGTCAGGTGGTGGTGGGCGTCGACGAAGCCCGGCATCAGCAGCCGTTGCGGCAGTTCCACCGCCTTCAGGTGCGGATGGCGTTCAGCCAGCTCGGCGCGCGGCCCGACGGCCGCGAAGCGGCCTTGCGCGACGACCACCGCGTGGCCTTGCACGGGGCCGCCGTAGGGGCCGTCCGGCAGCAGCAGCCACTCGGGGGCCAGCAGCAGTTCGCTGGCCTGCAGCGCCTGCCGGCGCGGGTCTTGGTTCATGCGTCGTCTCCCAACCGCTCGGATTCAGAGGTAGGCCGCGCCGGTGGCCACCAGCGCCAGCGCCACCGCGCGCTGCAGGCCGGCCAGCGGCAGCCGCCGGGCCACCCAGCGGCCGGCGAACCAGCCGGCCAGCACCAGCACGCCGAGGCCGCAGCCCAGTGCCACGTCGAGCCGGCCCGCCCAAAGATTGACGGCACTGGCCGCCAGCGCCACCGGCAACTGCACGCGTTGCGCGGCGGCCAGCGCCGGCGGCAGCGGCCGGCCGAGCAGCGTGAGCAGCGGCAGCAGCAGCACCGGCCCGCCGGTGCCCGACCAGGCCGAGCCGCAGCCGACCAGCAGCCCCAGCGGCGCCAGCATCCACGGCCGCAGCCGGTCGTGCCGTGGCCGCCAGCGCGCGCCGAACAGCGTGTAGAGGCCGGAGAACAGCGCCAGCACGCCGACTGCCATGCGCACCGCGCCGGCCGGCAGCCAGGCCAGCGTCAGCGCGCCCAGCAGCGCGCCGACCAGGGCTGCAAGCTGCAGCGGCCAGCCGGGCAGGGCGTCGTTGTCAGTGTCGGCATCCATGCCGGCCGAGGCCGCTACCGGTGCGCGCGTGGCCAGCGCCGCGGCGCCGCTGAAGGCGAAGGCCAGGCTCGACGCCGCCACCGCCGACGCCGGCGCCAGGCCCAAGAGGCCGGTGAGCAGCGGCACCACCATCACGCCGCCGATGCTGGTGGCGCCGACCGCCAGCCCGCACAGCAGCACGCCGACCAGCGCCAGGGCCTGCAGCAGCACTGCCGACTTACTCGATGCGGATGTTGGCCGCGCTCACCACCGCCGACAGGGCCTGCCGCTCGCGCGCCAGGTAGGCGGCGAACTCGGCCGGCGTCAGCCGCATCGGCTTCATGCCGCCGTCGGCCAGCCGCGCCTGCAACTCGGCGTCGGCCAGCACGGCGGCCACTTCCTTGGCCACGCGCTGCGCGATCGCCGGGTCCAGCCCGGCCGGCGCCAGCAGGCCCATCCAGGAATCGACGTCGAGCTTGGCGAGTTCGGGCGTCTCGGCCAGCGCCGGCGTGCCGGGCAGCGCGTCGCTGCGCTGGCGCGAGGTGACGCCGTAGGCGCGCACCTTGCCGTCCTTGGCCATGCCTTGCACCAGCGCCACCGGCAGCACGGCCAGGTCGACGGCGCCGCCGGCCACGTCGGTCAGCACCTGGGGGCCGCTCTTGTAGGGCACGTGCAGCAGGTTGAGGCCGGCTTGCTGGGTGATCATCGTCGCGGTGACGTGCAGCGAGGTGCCGACGCCGTCGGTGCCGTAGGTCAGCTTGCCGGGCTGGCTGCGCGCCAGCTTCAGCAACTCGGCCGTGGTGGCGGGCAGGCCGGGGCGGCCGATCAGCACGAAGGGCGACACGGCCACCGGGGCCAGCGGCAGCAGGTCTTTCAACGCGTCGTAGCGCACCGCGGCGGGCGAGACCAGCGGCGCCACGTTGATGGGGCTGGCCACCGCGAACAGCAGCGTGTAGCCGTCGGGCTTGGCGCGCACGACCTTCTGCGTGCCGATGGTGCCCGAGGCGCCGGGCACGTTCTCGATGACGATCTGCTGGCCCAGGCGCTCGGCCAGCTTCGGCATCGCGATGCGCGCCGCGGCGTCGACGCCGCCGCCGGCGCCGAAGGGCACGACCACGGTGATGGGCTTGTCGGGCCAGCCGCCTTGCGCGGCAGCGGGCAGGGGCGCCAGCGCTGGCGCGCCGGCAAGCAGGGTGGCGAGCAGCAAGGTCTTCATCGCGGGCCTTCCGTGGTGCAACGATGGACGGCAGTCTGCGCGCTGGCGGGCGTTCGGCATAGCTGATTGTTTCTTTCGCCCCGTTCGGAGAATCCGTACACTGGACCGATGCCTGCCAAGCCTGCCGCACCCGCCCCCAGCCGCAGCCCCAGCAAGAGCATCAGCCAGGCGTTCCGCTGCCTCGACGCGGTGGCGCGCCAGGGCTCGGTGCGCAAGGCCGCCGAAAGCCTGCACCTGACGGCGGCCGCGGTGCACGCGCAGGTGGTCAACCTTGAAGCGCAGGTCGGCGCGCCGCTGTTCGACCGCCTGCCGCGCGGCATGAAGCTCAGCGCGGCCGGCGAGATCGTGCTGGCCGCGGCGCGCCGCGCGCAGCGCGACTACGAGCAGGCCTTGTCGCAGGTGGAGGCGCTGCGTTCGCTGCGCCGCGGCCACGTCAGCCTGGGCGTGCCGACTTCAAGTGCCGAGCGGCTGATGCCCAGCGTGATCGAGGCCACGCTGGCGCGCTACCCGGGCATCCGCTTCACGGTGCGCACCGGCAACGGCGAAAGCCTGCTGCGCGGCGTGGCCGGCGGCGAGATCGACCTTGCGCTGTGCCTGGAGCGCGCGCCGCCGCCCGGCGTGGAGCGCGTGCGCGCCTGGCCGCAGCAGCTGGGCGCGGTGGTGGCGCCGGGGCACGAACTGGCGCCGCGCGGCAAGCGTTTGCGCCTGCGCGACTGCCTGGCTTACCCGCTGGTGCTGCCGGCGCCCGACATGGAACTGCGTGTGATGGCCGAGCGCATCGCCGGGCGCGAGCGCCGCAGCCTGAGCCCGGTGGTGGAGACCGCCTCGGTGGCGATGATTCGGCAGTTGGCCGCCGGCGGCGGCCTGGTGGGGCTGCTGGTGCAGGAGAACGTGGCGCACGACGTGGCCGAGGGTCGCCTGCGCTGGCTGCCGCTGTCCGACGCCGAGGCCAAGTCGCGCACCTGCCTGTATCAGCGCGTCGGCCAGACGCCGGCGGTGGCCACCGGCGTGTTCGTGCAGTTTCTCGATGCCGAACTGGGCGCGCTGATGGCGCAGGTGCAGGCGCGCGTCGATGCGGCGGCCTGACGAGCCGTTCAGCTGCGCAGGTGGCAGCTCACCTGGTGGCCTTCGCCCACGGTCTTCAGCTCGGGCCGCTGCACGTCGCACAGGCCCTTCTGCGCGATCGGGCAGCGGGTGTGGAAGTGGCAGCCCGGCGGCGGGCGGATGGGGCTGGGCACGTCGCCCTGCAGGTGGATGCGCTCGCGCTTGACCTTGGGGTCGGGGATGGGCACGGCCGACAGCAGCGCCTCGGTATAGGGGTGGCGCGGGTTGCTGTAGAGCTCGCGCGCCGGCGCGATCTCGACGATGCGGCCCAGGTACATCACGGCCACGCGGTCGCTGATGTGCTCGACCACGCTCAGGTCGTGGGCGATGAAGATGTAGGTGAGGTCGAACTTCTCCTGCAGGTCTTCCAGCAGGTTGATCACCTGCGCCTGGATCGACACGTCGAGCGCGCTCACCGCCTCGTCGCAGACCACCAGCTTGGGGCTGACGGCCAGCGCGCGGGCGATGCCGATGCGCTGGCGCTGGCCGCCGGAGAATTCGTGCGGATAACGCCGCATGTGATCGGCTGCCAGGCCCACGGTCTCCAGCAGCTCGACGATGCGCGCCTCGTACGCCGCCCGCGTGGGCGCCAGTTTGTGGATGGTCAGCGCCTCGCCGATGATGGCGCCCACCGTCATGCGCGGGTTCAAGCTGGCGTAGGGGTCCTGGAAGATGATCTGCATGTCGCGCGCCAGCGCGCGCAGGGCCTGCTTGTCGGCGCCGGTGACGTCCTTGCCCTCGAACAGCACCTGGCCTTCGGTGGGCTCGATCAGGCGCAGGATGCAGCGGCCGGTGGTGCTCTTGCCGCAGCCCGATTCGCCGACGACGCCCAGCGTCTCGCCGGCGGCCAGCTCGAAGCTCACGCCGTCGACGGCATGCACCTGGTCGACCACGCGCTGCAGCAGCCCGCCGCGGATCGGGAAGCGCTTGGCGAGATCGCGGACTTGAAGCAGGGGCGCGGCAGGCATCGGAAGGGGCGTCAATGGGTCGTTTCGGCAAAGAAGCAGGCCACCTTGTGGCCCGGGCCGGCCGACGGCAGCTCGCGCAGCGGCGGCGTGGCGGCGTTGCACTCGGCGCGCACGAACTTGCAGCGGGCGGCGAAGCGGCAGCCCTCGCGCGGCTCGATCAGCTTGGGCACGGTGCCGGGGATGGCCTCCAGCCGCTGCTTGTGCGCGGCCGCCAGGTCGATGCGCGGGATCGAGCGGATCAGCCCCTGCGTGTAGGGGTGGCGCGGGTTGCCGAACAGCTCGGCCACCGGCGCTTCTTCCACCACCTGGCCGGCGTACATCACCACCACCTTCTGCGCCACCTCGGCGACGACGCCCATCGCGTGGGTGATCAGCATCACGGCCATGCCCAGGCGGTCCTTCAGCTCCTGCATCAGGTCGAGGATCTGCGCCTGGATGGTGACGTCGAGCGCGGTGGTCGGCTCGTCGGCGATCAGCAGCTTGGGGTTGCAGGCCAGCGCGATGGCGATCATCACGCGCTGGCGCATGCCGCCGCTGAACTGGTGCGGGTAGTCCTTGACGCGGCGCTCGGGCGTCGGGATGTTGACCAGCTTCAGCATCTCCACCGCGCGGTTCAAGGCCTCGGCCTTGGACAGCCCGTCGTGCAGGCGCACGCTCTCGGCGATCTGCTCGCCGACGGTGTAGACCGGGTTCAGGCTCGTCATCGGCTCCTGGAAGACGATGGCGATTTCTTTCGCGCGGATCTTGCGCATCTCGGCCGGGCCCAGCGGCACGAGGTCGCGGCCCTGCCACAGCACGCGGCCGGCGACGATCTTGCCCGGCGGCATGTCGATCAGCTTCATCACCGTCTTGGCGGTGACGCTCTTGCCGCAGCCCGATTCGCCGACCACGCAGACGGTCTGCCCGGCGTCGATGCTGATGTCGACGCCGTCGACCGCGTGCAGCCAGCCGTCGTCGGTCTTGAAGTGGGTCTTCAGACCCTGGATGTCGAGCAGAGGCATGTCAGGACCGCCCGGCCGCCCGAAGGGCCTGACGCGCCCCCTCGGGGGGCCGCGAACGAAGTGAGCTTGGGGGCGACATCAAAGAACCCGCCGCGGATCGAGCGCGTCGCGCAGGCCGTCGCCGATGAAGTTGATCGTCAGCACGGTGATGAAGATCGCCAGCCCCGGGAACAGCGCCCAGTGCATGGCGATGTCCATGAAGTCGCGGCTGTCGTAGAGGATGCGGCCCCAGGTCGGGATGTCGGGCGGGAAGCCTAGGCCCAGGAACGACAGCGTGCTCTCGGCGATGATGGCGGCGGCCACGTCGATGGTGCCGGCCACGATCACCGGGCCCAGGCTGTTGGGCAGGATGTGGCGCACCACCTGCCGCGGCACGCTGGCGCCCAAGGCGCGCGCGGCCTCGACGAACTCCTTCTCGCGCAAGCTGAAGAACTGCGCGCGCACCAGCCGCGCCACCGGCATCCAGCGAAAACCGCCGATCACCGCGACGATGAGGATGAAGATGCCCAGCTCCAGCCCGAACATCTGCTTGAGCGCCTCGCGGAACAAAAAGATCAGCAGCAGCAGCAGCGGCAGTTGCGGCAGGCTGAGGAAAAGGTCGGTCAGCCACATCAGCGCCGCGTCGACCCAGCCGCCCGAGATGCCGGCCACGGCGCCGATCACCACGCCCACCGTCAGCGCCATCAGCATCGCCGCGACGCCCACCGCCAGCGAGATGCGGCCGCCGTAGAGCATGCGCGCCAGCAGGTCGCGGCCGAGGTCGTCGGTGCCCATCAGGTGGGTGGTGGAGGGCGGCGCCAGCCGCGCCTTGAAGTCGACGTCGTTGATGCCGACCTTGTAGACCAGCGGCCCCAGCAGCACGGCCAGCGCCAGCAGCGCCAGCACCCACAGGCTCCAGTAGGCCAGGCGGTGGCGCTTGAAGCGCCGCCAGGCCTCGGCCCAGGGCGAGACGCTGGCGGTGGCCTTGCCGAGCGGCTGGCTAGCGATAGCTGATGCGGGGGTCGAGCCAGCCATAGATCACGTCGGCAAGAAGATTGAACAGGATCACCAGCGCGCTGAGCACGAAGGTCACGGCCATCACCACCGGCGTGTCGTTGCGCAGGATGGCGTCGATCAGCAGGCTGCCGATGCCGGGGATGCGGAAGATCTGCTCGGTGACGATGGCGCCGCCGAACAGCTGCGGCAGCTGCAGCGCGATCAGCGTGACCACCGGGATCAGCGCGTTGCGCACCACGTGCTTGTTGATCACCACGCGCTCGGTCAGGCCCTTGCTGCGCGCGGTGGTCACGTAGTCGAGCCGGATCACGTCGAGCACCGAACTTCGCACATAACGCATCCAGCTGGCGGCCTGGAACAGGCCCAGCACCGCCACCGGCATGATGCTTTGCTTGATGTTCTCGCGCCACCAGGCCCAGCCGGTCTCGGTGAGGTCGGCGCGGAAGACGAAGGGCAGCCAGCCCAGCTCGATGGAGAACAGCAGGATGAACAGGATGCCGGTGAAGAAGGTCGGCAGCGAGAAGCCGACGAAGGCCAGCGAACTGGCGATGCGGTCGAACCAGCTGTAGGGCTTGACGGCCGCCAGGATGCCCACCGGCAGCGCGATCGCCAGCGCCAGGATCTGCGAGGCGCCGATCACCGCCAGCGTGACCGGGATGCGCTGGCCGATCAGCTGGTCGACGTTGATGCGGCTGACGAAGGAGAAGCCCCAGTCGCCCTTGAGCATGCTGCCCAGCCAGTGCAGGTAGCGCTGCCAGATCGGGTCGTCCAGGCCGAACTGCGCGCGCAAGGCCATGCGCACCTCGGGCGGCACGTTGGGGTTGGTGGCCAGTTCCTCGAAAGGATCGCCCGGCGCCAGCGCCAGGACGGTGAACAGCACCACGCTGATGCCCAGCAGGCTGGGCAGCGCGATCAGCAGGCGGCGCAGGACGTAGTTGAGCAAGCGACGAGACCCTGATTGTTGTTGTCAGTTTCGGGCGTGGCGCCGCGGCTGCTTCTCCAAGGGCCGCGGCGCCGGGATGACGTTTCTCAGGCGTCGCGATACCAGTAGCCGAGCGCCCAGGTGGTGTTGTCCCAGGCCGAGAGCACGGGCTGCAGCTTGTTGAGGATGCCGAAGGGCCGCGGCCGCGCGAACAGCGGGATCACGTACTTGTCGGCCACCACCAGGTCGTTCATCTTGATGAACAGCGCCGCGCGCTTGGCCGGGTCCAGTTCGACCTGGGCGGCCTTGAAGGCGGCGTCGTACTCGGCACTGTGCCAGCGCCACCAGTTGCGGCTGGCCCACTTGTTGGCCTTCTGCGCGAGCTGCTCGGAGGTGAACTGCTCCATGAAGAACTGCGGGTCGGGCTGCGTCATGGTGGTCGTGAACATCTCCATGTCGCACCAGAACTTCTGGTAGGTGTCGGGGTTCGCGGCGTCGCCGCCGAAGAACACCGCAGCCACCACCGTCTTCAGTTCGAGGTCGATGCCGGCCTTGCTGCAGGCGTCCTTGACGATGGCCTGGCACTTCTGCCGCGGGCCGCTGACCGAGGTCTGGTAGACGAACTTGAGCTTGACGTTACCCTTGGCGCGGATGCCGTCGGCGCCCTTCTTCCAGCCCGCGGCCTCCAGCACCTGGTTGGCCTTGTCGACGTTGTATTCGAAGCTGGTGTTCGAACTGCGGTAGCGCGGCGGGTTGTTCAGGAAGTTCGAGGTGGTGACGGCGCCGCGGCCATAGATGAAGTCGCCGATGGCCTTGCGGTCGACCAGCATGCTCATCGCGTCGCGCACGGCCTTGTCGCTGAAGGCCGGGTGCTTGCTCTTGGCGCTGGCACGCTCGCCGTCGACCTCGTTCCAGGGGTCGGTAGGGTTGAGGCCGATGAACTCGATGTCGCTGCCGGCGTAGAACTGCATCTTGCCCTTGCCGGCGGCCTCCAGGCGCTTGAGGATCTCGTCCTCGACCGCCAGGTTCCAGCCGAGGTCGAACTCGCCCGTCTGCAGCACGGCGCGCGCGGCGCTGGTGGCGTCGCCGCCGCCCTTGAGTTCCAGCGCGTCGAAGAACGGCTGGTTGGGCACGTGGTAGTCCTTGTTGGCCTCGGCGCGCAGCGCGTCACCGGGCTTGAAGTCGACCAGCTTGTACGGACCCGTGCCCACCGGCTTGAGGTTGGCCGGGTTCTCGCGCGACTTGGCGCCCATGAAGGGCTCGAACACGTGCTTGGGCAGGATCGACCCGGCGGTGCCGGTGAAGGGCTCGGCCCAGAACGGCGTGGGCTTGGCGAAGTCGATGCGGATGGTGTGCGAGTCGACCTTGACGACCTTCAGGTCCTTGTAGGTGGCCACCGTCACCATCGCCGCAGCCGGGTCGCCGGCGTAGGCGGCGGTGAACAGCACGTCGTCGGCGGTGAAGTCGCGCCCGTCGTGCCACTTGACGCCGCGCTTGAGCTTCCAGGTCACGCTGCGGCCGTCGGCGCCGACGCCGCCGTTGGCGCGGGTCGGGATCTCGGCGGCCAGCATCGGCACCAGGTTGCCGTCGCTGTCCCAGCCGGCCAGCGGCTGGTAGAAGATGTAGCTGGCGTCCTGGTCCTTGGTGCCGCCGGCGTAGTGCGGGTTCAGGTGCACCGGCGCTTGCCAGTAGATGAGCTTGAGCGTGCCGCCGCCGCCGCGCTTGGTGGGCTTGTAGGGCAGCGTGGCCTGCGCCTGCGCAAGGCCATGGTGCATCAGCAGCATGCCCGCCATCGGCACCGTCAGCCCGGCGGCCACCATGCGGCCGATGAAGCCGCGCCGCGGCAGGCTGCCTTCGCGCACTTGTTCGATCAGGTCACGGATGTCTTGCTCTTGCATCGTTTTCTCCAGGGGAACGGGATCAGCTCTCGCGGTACCAGTGGGGCAGGGCCCACATGTCGTTGTCCCAGCCCGACAGCGGCGCCACCAGCTTGTTGACGGCCGCCGAAGGCCGCGGGCGGAACACCACCGGCTGCACGTAGCCGTCGCTGCAGGCGAGGTCGTTCATCTTGATGAACAGCGCGGCGCGCTTGACCGGGTCGAGCTCGCTTTGCGCCGCGGTGTGCGCGGCGTCGTACTCGGTGCTGCGCCAGCGGCTGATGTTGCGGCCCGACCATTTGTTGGCCTTGGTCGCGAACTCCCAGCTGCAGTACTGCTCCATGAAGAGCTGCGGGTCGGGCTGGGTCATGGTGGTGGTGTACATCTCCATGTCGGCCCAGAACTTCTGGTACGTGTCGGGGTTGGCGAAGTCGCCGCCGAAGTACACCGCCGCGGTGACGCTCTTCAACTCCAGCTCGATGCCGGCCTTGGTGCAGGCGTCCTTGATGATGGCCTGCGTCTTCTGCCGCGGCTGGTTGACCGAGGTCTGGAACACGAACTTGAGCTTGACGTTGCCCTTGGCGCGGATGCCGTCGGCGCCCTTCTTCCAGCCCGCGGCTTCCAGGATCTGGTTGGCCTTGTCGATGTTGAACTCGAACTTCAGGTTCTTGCTGTTGTAGCGCTGCGGGTTGTTCAGGAAGTTGGCGGTGGCCAGGCCGGTGCGGCCGTAGATGTAGTCCTGCACGCCCTTGCGGTCGATCAGCAGGCCCATGGCGTCGCGCACGGCCTTGTCCTGGAACGCCGGGTGGCGGCTCTTGGTGCTGCTGCGCTCGCCTTCGACCTCGTTCCAGGGGTCGGCGTAGCTGAGCAGCACGAACTCGATGTTGCCGCCGGCGACGATGCTGACCTTGCCCTTGCCGCCGTTCTCCAGCCGCTTCAGGATCTCGTCTTCGACCTGCAGGTTCCAGGCGTAGTCGTACTCGCCGGTCTGCAGCACGGCGCGCGCGGCGCCCACGGCGTCGCCGCCGCCCTTCATTTCCAGCGCGTCGAAGAACGGCCGGTTGGGCTGGTGGTAGCTGTCGTTGGCGGTGCCGCGCACCATGTCGCCGGGCTTGAAGTCGGCAAACTTGTAGGGGCCGGTGCCGACCGGCTTCTGGTTCATCGGCGCCTCGCGCGACTTGGCGCCCATGTAGTCCTTGAACAGGTGGCGCGGCAGGATCATCCCGAAGGTGCCGACGAAGGGCTCGGCCCAGAACGGCGTGGGCTTGGGGAAGTCGACGCGCACGGTGTGCGAATCGACCTTGGTGACCTTGATGTCGCGGTAGACCGAGATGTTGGAGGCCGCGGTCGCCGGGTCCTTGCAGAACTCCCAGTTGAAGACCACGTCGTCGGCGGTGAAGGGCTGGCCGTCGTGCCAGGTGACGCCCTTCTTCAGCTTCCACGTCACGCTCTTGCCGTCGGCGCCGAGGCCGCCGTTGCTCGCGGTGGGCACTTCGGCGGCCAGCACGGGGTAGAGGTTGCCGTCGGCGTCCCAGCCGGCCAGCGGCTCGTAGAAGATGCGCGCGCCTTCCTGCTCTTTGGTGCCGGTGGCCCAGTGCGGGTTGAGGTGCACCGGCCCCTGCCACCACAGCAGCTTGAGCGTGCCGCCGCCGCCGCGCTTGGTGGGCTTGTAGGGCAGCGCGGTCTGCGCCTGCGCGATGCCGTGGTGCATCAACATCATCGACGCCATCGGCGCCGTCAGTCCCAGGCCCACCATGCGGCCGATGAAGCTGCGGCGCGGCAGCGTGCCGGCACGGACTTCCTCGATCAACGCGCGAATCTCTTGCTCTTGCATGTGCAGGCTCCTTCGTCTGGCGCAGCGGCCCGTCTTGCGCACCCCCTTGGTGCCGCGGCGATGCTAAGGCAACGGCTGCGGCGTCCCATCGGGTCTGCCACGGGCATGGTTGGTACGGATTGCAAGGCCCGTGCCGGTCCAGGCGCGGATTGTGTGGCGGCGCGCGCGATACTCGGCGCCGTCGCAGCACCAGACAAACCCGCAGCCCGCGATGAACAAGCCCACCACGCCCCTGGAGATCCTGCCGCCCGACATCAGCGCCTTCAAGCGCGGCAACCGCGGCGTCGACTACGTGCACGTGCTCGACTCGGGCCAGGCCGGCCCGCGCGTGATGGTGCAGGCCTTGACGCACGGCAACGAGCTGTGCGGCGCCTGGGCGCTGAAGTGGCTGCTCGACGAGCAGCGCTTCGTGCCGCGCCGCGGCCGGTTGACCGTCAGCTTCGCCAACGTCGAGGCCTTCGAGCGCTTCGATGCCGAAGCGCCGCAGCACTCGCGCTTCGTCGACGAAGACCTCAACCGCGTCTGGGCCGACGACGTGCTGCTGGGCCCGCGCGACTCGGCCGAGCTGCGCCGCGCGCGCGAGCTGCGGCCTTTCGTCGACGAGACCGAGCTGCTGCTCGACATCCATTCGATGAGCGAGCCCTGCCGGCCGCTGATGGTCTGCGGCACCGCCGACAAGAACGCCGACTACGCGCGCCAGCTCGGCGTGCCGGCCGATTTGCTGATCGACACCGGCCACCCGGCGGGGCTGCGCATGGTGGAGCGCGGCGGCTTCAGCGACCCGGCGTCACCGCGCCGCGCGCTGCTGATGGAATGCGGCCAGCATTGGGCCGCGTCGTCGCGCGAGGTAGCGATCGACACGCTGGCGCGCTTTCTCGCGCTGACCGGCCTGGCCGACGCCGACTGGGCGGCACAGCGCCAGCGCGTGCCGACGCCGCAACGCCAGCGCCTCGTGCGCGTGACCGAAGCGGTGGTGGCGCGAACCCCGGCGTTCCACTTCCTGGTGCCGGTGGAAGGCCTGGGCGTGGTGCGGCAGGCGGGCACGCCGATCGCGCGCGACGGCGACCAGGTCTGGTGCGCGCCTTACGACGACACCGTGCTCGTCATGCCGAACGCCGACCACGTGCGGCCCGGCAATACGCAGGTGCGGCTGGGGCGCTTCGAAGACTGAGCGTCAGAACGCGCCGAAGGCGCTGGCCGCCGGCGCGGTGTCGGGGAACAGGGTGTCCAGGCAGCGGCGCAGGCGCAGCCGGGCGACGCGGCGCTCGGGCTCGTTGCCTTCCAGCGCGTCGAACAGCGGGCCGCGCAGCAGCCACAGGTCCACCGGCTCTTCGGCGTGGTGGACCTGCTGGCGCAGCCAGTCGCCGCCATCGCGGCTGCCGAGCAGCGCCACCGCGTCCAGGAAGCTGCCCTTGAGCTGCAGGAAGGCGCTGCGCGCGGCCAGCTGGGCCAGGCGGTCGCCCGGCAGGCCGGCGCCGGCCAGCGCGGCGGTGGGCAGGAAGTGGCGGGGCGCGGGAGACAGCATGGTGGTGGGCGGCGGTTCAGTGCAGCGTCAGCAGCGTGGCCGGGGCGTCGGCCGGCTGCAGCCGGTGCAGGCCGCGGGCCGCGCCGCGCGTGGCCATGCCGGCGCGCGGCGCGCGGGTCGGGAAGTGGGTGTTCAGGCGTTGCAGCCGACGGTCGGCCTCGGCTTCGCTGTGCGCGCGGCCAACCTGTTCGTAGACATCGGCGCGCAGGTGCCACAGCTCGCGCAGCGAACGCGCGTCGGCGATCGCATGGCGCAGCCCGTGGGCGCTGTGGGCCGGCAGGTCGGCCACGCAGGCATCGAAGTCGCGCTTGACGCCGGGCAGCCGGTTGATCGGCGGCGCGGCCTCTTGCGGCGCCGGCGCCAGCAGCCAGAACAGCAGCCGCTGGCCGAGGCCGGCGGGCGCATGGCGCAGCGAGGGCGGGCGGACTTCGACGCGAAACGCGCTCGGGGTGACCAGGGTCGAGCGCGGGCGCCGCAGGGGAAGGAAACGCAACGGGTTCATGACGGAGGTATCGGCGCAACGGCTCTCGGGCTGAAGCCATCTTCGCCCCGCCGGCCGCGACCCCAAGCCCCGAACAAGCGGGGAAATCCGTCCAGTTCTCCCTACACGAGCTGCGCGAGGCCCGCGCTTGGCGCCAACGGACCCTAGACCGCGCCGTATACCGTCTTGCGCTGCGCGGTGTAGGTCCACCACGGCCGGGCCTCGGCGCCGCGCATGAAGTCGGTGGCGGCCATGAAGCTGTCCAGCACGCAGGGGTCTTGCCGCTGGCCGGTGATGCTGCACAGCGACTGGTACAGCACGAAGGCGTCGCGCGCGGCCAGCTCGCGCGGATCGAGCACGCCCAGCAGCCGCAGGTCGGCGGCCAGCGCCGGGCCGATGTTGGGCAACTGCTCCAGCGTCTGGCACTCGCCGGCATGGCGGGCCTTGTGCGGGCGCAGCGTGCGCCGCGCCTGCAGCAGGCGCGGGGCGTCGAGGTTGGGCTCGCTCATCACATCAGCATGGTGTTGCGGATCAGGCCGACGGCGATGCCTTCCAGCTCGAACTGCGGCTCGTTGAAGGGCACGACGATGGTCTCGAAATCGGGGTTCTCGGGAATCAGCTCGATCGCCTTGCTGGTGCGGCGCAGCCGCTTGACGGTGACGTCGTCGCCCAGCCGCGCGACGACGATCTGCCCGTTCTTGGCTTCGCGCGCCTTCTGCACCGCGAGCAGGTCGCCATCCAGGATGCCGGCGTCGCGCATGCTCATGCCGCGCACTTTCAGCAGGTAGTCGGGCCGGCGCGCGAACAGGCTGGCTTCCATCAGGTAGGTCTGGTCGATGTGCTCCTGCGCGAGGATGGGGCTGCCGGCGGCCACGCGGCCCACCAGCGGCAGCGTGAGCTGCGCGAAGCCGGGCAGCGGCAGCGTGTACTGCTTGCCGCGCGAATCGTTCAGCGCGCGCAATGTGTCAGACTTCAAGCGGATGCCGCGCGAGGTGCCGCCCACCAGTTCGAGCACCCCTTTGCGCGCCAGCGCCTGCAGGTGTTCTTCGGCGGCGTTGGCCGAGCGGAAGCCCAGTTCGGCGGCGATCTCGGCGCGCGTGGGCGGCGCGCCGGTGCGGGCGATGGCGCTTTGCACCAGGTCCAGGATCTGTTGCTGGCGGGCGGTGAGCTTGGGGCCTTCGTTCATGCCGGGGTCTCCTGCTGATGGGCGGCGCGGGGGGCGTCGGGCGCACGGGTCGCGCACGGGACTTTCACGGACAGGTCTTTCACGAACTGGTCTTTCATACAGCCACTGTATTTTCATCCAGAAGTTGCGCAAAGTGCAAAGCGAATCACCTCGTTTGTTGGTGTTGGGCACCGGCGGCACCATTGCCGGCCGCGCCGGCACGGCGGCCGACAACCTCGGCTACCAGTCGGCGCAGCTCGGCGTGGACGAACTGCTGCAGGGCCAGCCGGCGCTCGAAGACCTGGGCATCGAGAGCGAGCAGCTCGCGCAGATCGACAGCAAGGACATGGACCACGCCACCTGGCTGCGGCTGCTGCAGGCGGTGGACCGCCACCTGGCCCGGCCGGAGCTGCGCGGCATCGTCGTCACCCATGGCACCGACACGCTGGAAGAGACCGCCTGGCTGCTGCAGCGCGTGCTGGCGCCGCGCAAGCCGGTGGTGTTGACGGCGGCGATGCGGCCGGCCACCTCGCTGCAGGCCGACGGCCCGCAGAACCTGGCCGATGCCCTGCTGGTGGCCGCCACGCCGGGCGCCGCCGGCGTGCTGGCGGTGCTGGCCGGCAACGTGCACGGCGCGGCCGACGTGCGCAAGCTGCACACCTGGCGGCTGGATGCCTTCGGCTCCGGCGACGCCGGGCCGCTGGGCCAGGTGCAGCACGGCCGCCTGCGCCAGCACCGCGCCTGGCCGCAGGGCGAGCCGCTCGGCCTGCAGCGCCTGCCGGCTGACGTGACACGTTGGCCGTGGGTGGCCATCGTCAGCAGCCACGGCGGCGCCGACGCGCGTTCGGTCGATGCGCTGGTCGACGCCGGCGTGCAAGGCCTGGTGGTGGCCGGGACCGGCAACGGCACGGTGCACCAGGCGCTGGCCGCGGCGCTGGCGCGCGCGCAGGCGCGCGGCGTGGCGGTGCGCGTGGTCTCGCGCTGCGCCGGCGGGCCGGTGGTGGCGGCGCCGCAATCGCCGTGGCCGGTCTACGAAAACCTCGGCCCGGCGCAGGCGCGGGTGGAACTGATGCTCGAACGCATGGCCGGCTGAAGCCGCCGCGGCGAGCGATGTGCGGGATCCGACACGGGCCGCCGCAGCTGACCGGGCCGCGGCCCGCATCGCCGGCCGATGGCCCTGTTAAGCTTGCCCGACATGCCTGACACCCGCCCCCCGAGCCCGGCCTACCCGCATGGGGCCATCCCGGTCGGCACGCGGCTGGGCGAGTTCGAGATCCGGCGCGTGCTGGGCGTCGGCGGCTTCGGCATCGTCTACCTGGCCTTCGACCACCTGCTCGAACGCGAGGTGGCGCTCAAAGAGTACATGCCGGCGACGCTGGTCGACCGCAACGAGACGCTGCACGTCTCGCTGGTCTCGCAGGAGCATGCCGACACTTTCGCTTTGGGCCTGCGCAGCTTCGTCAACGAGGCGCGGCTGCTGGCACGCTTCGACCACCCGTCGCTGGTCAAGGTGCACCGCTTCTGGGAAGCCAACGGCACCGCCTACATGGCGATGGCGCTGTACCGCGGCCGCAATGCGCGCGACGTGCGCGCGCAACTCGGCGCGGCGCCCGACGAGGCCTGGGTGCGGCGCATGATCGAGCCGCTGCTGGGCGCGATCGAGCGGCTGCATTCGGAAGACGTGTACCACCGCGACATCGCGCCCGACAACATCATGATCGAGCCCGATGGCCGGCCGGTGCTGCTGGACTTCGGCGCCGCGCGCCGCGTCATCACCGACCGCAGCCAGGCGCTGACGGCGATCCTCAAGCCGTCGTACGCGCCGATCGAGCAGTACGCCGACGTCAGCGGCATGAAGCAGGGCCCGTGGACCGACATGTACGCGCTGGGCGCGACGATGCACTTCCTGCTGCTCGGCCGGCCGCCGCCGCCGGCGCCGGGCCGCTCGATCCAGGACACCATGAAGCCGCTGGCCGGGCAGGCGCTGCCGGGCTGCTCGCCCGAGTTCCTGGCGGTGATCGACTGGATGCTGGCTCCGCTGCCCAACGACCGCCCGCAGACCGTGGCCGCCGTTCGCGACGCCCTGGCCGGCCGCACCAAGCCGCCGCAGCGCACGCCGCCGTCGCCCTTCGAGCGCACCGCGCCGATCGAAGGCGGCCCCGGCGCCGGCAATGAAGACGCGACCGTGATCGTGCCGCGCGGCGCGGCGCCGCCGCTGCCGCCGAAGCCGGTGGCCGACGAAGACGCCACCGTGGTGGTGCCGCGCACGCCGGCGCCGATGGCGCCGCCACCGCGCGCCGCGGCCGCCGACGAAGACGCCACCATCATCTCGCCGCGCTCGTCGGCGTTCTGGATTCCACCGGTGCCACCGCCGCCGGCGCCCGCGCCGCCGCCGCCTGCACCCGCCCCGCTACCGTTGCCGTTGCCGCAGGCCGCCGCTCAAGCGGCTGCTCAGGCCGCTGCCCAAGCCGCTGCTCAGGCCGCGACGGGCCCGCGGCCGCACACCACGCAGTACGCGCCGCGCGCGCTGGCCGGGCAGGCCGACGACGCGCCGGCGCCGGCCCCGCGGCGCGCCGCCGGCGAGCGGCCGCCGGCGTCGCATCCGCCCGCTGCCGCGCCGCCGGCCGGCAGGCAGAAGGCGGCCGCGGCCTCGTCGCCGGCGTGGCTGATGCCGGTGCTGGGCGGCATGGCCGCGGCGCTGGCCATCGGCGGCGGCCTGTGGTGGTTCCTCGGCCGGCCGGCCGATCTGCCGATGGCCGACGCCAATGCATTGACGACGCCGGCACCGCCGCCGGTTCCGGCGCCGGCTCCGGCGGCCGATCCGGCGCCGGCGGCGGTCGCGGTCGGCGACACGGCCGCCTCGGCGCCAGTCGCCGTCAATCCGGCGCCCAGCCCCGCGCAGGTGCCGCCGCCGGTGGTGGCCCCCACGCCAACCCCCACGCCGACCCCCACCCCCGTACCACCGCCGGTCGGCAATCGCAATGCGGTGTCGCCGCCGGCCGCCACCCCGCGCGCCAAGCCGGCGGCGGCCGAGCCGGCGCCGCGCCGCGCCGAAGCGCCGTCGCCACGCAACACCACGACCAACACGGCCAACACGGCCAGCCCGGTGCCGCCGGCACAAGGCCCGGCCGCGCAGCCGCAGGCCGCGCCGCGCCAAGCGCCCGGCCCGGCACCGGCGCCGGCGAACACCAGCACCGCCAACGCCGCGCCACCCGCCGACCACCGCCTGCAATCGCCCAGCGAGCGCTGCGCCAAGGAACTGCCGCTGGTACGCCTGATCTGCATCGACCTCGTCTGCAACCGGTCAGAGTTCAGCAAGCACCCCGAGTGCGTCACCCTGCGCGCCGAACAGGCGCAGAAGCGCCGGCTCGACGGCAACTGAAGAAAGGCGGCCGCCGATGGCCGATCGCCCGCACCACGCCATCTGGCCGTCGCGCCTGCCGCGCGAACTGGCGGTCCCCGAGACCACCATCGGCTTCAACCTCGAGGTCAGCGCGCGGCGCCATCCGCACAAGCCGGCCTACCTCTTTCTCGGCCGCGCGCTGAGATTTGCCGAGTGGCTGGCGCAGGCCGAGGCGCTGGCCGGCTGGCTGCAGGCGCAGGGCGTGGCCAAGGGCGACCGCGTGCTGCTGTACCTGCAAAACTGCCCGCAATGGGCGGTGGCCTTCCACGCCATCGTGCGTGCCGACGCCGTGGTGGTGCCGGTCAACCCGATGAACCGCGCCGACGAGCTGGGCCACTACATCAGCGACTCCGAGGCCCGCGTGGCGATCACCAGCGCCGATCTCGCCGCCACCGTCGAGCAGGCCAACGCCGCGCTGCCGCCGGAGCAGCGCCTGCGCACGCTGCTGGTCACGCGCTACACCGACGCGATGCCGCCGCTCGACCAGGTCGATCCCGCCGAGAAGCCCGCCGCCGCCATCTTCGACTGGCTGTGCGCCGATCCGCCGCTGCCGTCCGGCGCGGTGCGCTGGGCTGACGCGTTAGCTGCGGGGTTGCGTCCCGGCCCGTCGACCGCGCAGCCCGACGATTTGTGCGTGCTGCCCTACACCTCGGGCACCACCGGGCTGCCCAAGGGCTGCATGCACAGCCACCGCACGCTGATGCCCAACATCGTCGGCGGCGGGCAGTGGGGGCAGTCGGGCGCCGAGACCGTGGCGCTGGGCGTGGTGCCGATGTTCCACATCACCGGGCTGATGTACAACGTGCTGGGCGCGGCCTACGGCGGCAGCACCACGGTGCTGATGCCGCGCTGGGACCGCGAGCTGGCGGGGCGGCTGATCGCGCGCCACCGCGTCAGCCACTGGACCTGCATCCCGACCATGGTGATCGACCTGCTGGGCAGCCCCAACGCGAAGCAGTTCGACCTGAGCAGCCTGCGCCGGCTGTCGGGCGGCGGCGCCGCCATGCCGCAGGCGGTGGCCGAACGGCTGCAGCAGGAATTCGGCCTCACCTTCGCCGAAGGCTACGGCCTCACCGAGACCGCCGCGCCCAGCCACGCCAACCCGCCCGAGCGCGCCAAGCTGCAATGCCTGGGCATCCCGATCTTCGGCGTCGATTCGCGCGTCGTCGACCCCGCCACGCTGCAGGAAATGCCGGTCGGCGAGAGCGGCGAGATCGTCACCCACGGGCCGATGCTCTTCAAAGGCTACTGGCGCCACCCCGAGGCCACGCGCGACGCCTTCGTGCAGATCGACGGCAAGACCTTCTTCCGCACCGGCGACCTCGGGCGCATGGACGAGGAAGGCTACTTCTTCCTCACCGACCGCTTGAAGCGCATGATCAACGCCAGCGGCTACAAGGTGTGGCCCAGCGAAGTGGAACTGCTGCTGTTCAAGTGCCCGCTGGTGCAGGAAGCCTGCGTGGTGGCCGCGCGCGACGACTACCGCGGCGAGACCGTCAAGGCCTGGGTGGTGCTGCGCGACGCGGCGCGCGGCCACGCCAGCGCCGACGACATCATCGCCTGGGCGCGCGAGCACATGGCCGCCTACAAGGTGCCGCGCATCGTCGAGTTCGTCGACGCGCTGCCCAAGAGCGGTTCCGGCAAGGTGATGTGGCGGCTGCTGCAGGAGCGCGAGGCGCCGCGCTAACCTTGGTGATCAGCGGCTGCCCAGCCGATGGCCAGTTGCAGCGCGCGGGCGTCGTTGCTGGCGCGGTGGCGGGCCACGCGCAACTGCTGCAGGGCCTGGCGCTGCAGGTCGGGCAGGCGGGCCAGGCGCGGTTCGTCCAGCAGGCGGCGCACCGATTCGAGCTTGAAGTCGGGCAGCAGGCCGGCCTCGTCGAACAGCGCGGCCAGCCAGGGGTAGTCGTGCGCCCAGCCGTCGCAGTAGACGGTCTGGCCGGCGAGGTCGTCGTTGAGCATGCGCGCCACGGCCTGCGGCGAACGGCCGTGGCGGCGCAGCGCCTCGCGCGTGATGCCGTGCACCTGCGCGGCGGCCTCGTCCCAGTGCGTCCAGTGCTCGGGCGGGCGGATCAGCGTGCAGCGCGTGCGGCCGTCGGCCAGCACGTAGCCGACTTCGATCGGGTAGCCGCCACGCCCGAAGCCCGAGGCCTCGATGTCGATGATGCAGGGCCGCGCGCCGTTCATGGGGCGTGCCAGGCTGACGCGAGCAGCGCCAGCCCCGACAGCGTGAGCAGCCCCAGCACGAGCTGGCGGAAGGCCTGCGCGCTGATGCCGATGTAGACGCGCATGCCCAGCAGCGCCGGCAGCGTCAGCGAAGCGGCGACGAGGCCGAGGTCGGCGTACAACGCCGGCGTGAGCAGCCCGCGCTGCACATAGGCCGCGGTGCTGACGGCCAGCATCGTGAGGTTGAAGTTCTGCACCACGGCGCGCTGCTCGTCGCGCGCCATGCCGCGCAGCGTGCACCACAGCGTGGGCACCGCGCCGGTGAAGCCGCCGAGCGGCCCCATCAGCCCGCCGACGGCACCCACCGCGGCATCGGCCGCGCGGCCGGCGCGAAAGTGCGGCAGCCGGCCGCTGAACAGCATCAGCGGGCACCACAGCACCAGCAGGCTGCCGATCAGCAGCTTGAAGCTGCGCAGGTCGACGTGCGGCAGCAGCAGCACGCCCAGCGGAATGCCGCATAACCCGCCGGCGATGAAGGGCCACAGCGTGCGCCAGCGGCTGCCGCGGCGCACAGCCAGCGCGGCGAGCACCTGGCCGGTGAGCCCGCCCACGGTGGCCAGCACGGCGGCGCGCTGCGGCTCCAACCCCCAGGCCCAGAACGACAGCGAGACCAGGCTGAAAGCGAAGCCCGAGAGCCCCTGCACGAAGCCGGCGGTCGCCGCGCCGGCGACGATCAGCCAGAAGTCGCCGGCCAAGGCGTCAGCCGTCGACGCGCAGCCGCGGCTGGGGCTCGGCCGCCGCCGCCACGCGGCCCAGCACCGCCGCCTGCTCGAAGCCGTGGCGATGGAAGGTGGCCAGCACCGCGTCCAGCGCGCCGGGCTCGCAGGAGACCAGCAGGCCGCCGCTGGTCTGCGGGTCGGTCAGCAGCGCGCGGTCTTCGGGCGCGAAGCCTTCGGGCAGCACCACCTCGGCGCCGTAGCCGGCCCAGTTGCGGCCCGAGGCGCCGGTGACGAAGCCTTGCGCCGCCAGCGCGCGCACGCCGTCCAGCAGCGGCACGGCGGGCCAGTCGACGTGCACGTCGCAGCCGGCGCCGCGCGCCAGCTCCAGCGCGTGCCCGGCCAGGCCGAAGCCGGTGACGTCGGTCAGCGCGTGCACGCCATTCAGCGCGGCGAGGTCGGGCCCGGGCGTGTTCAGCCGCGTCGTGTTGGCGATCATCTGCGCGTAGCCGGCGTCGTCGAGCCGGCCCTTCTTCAGCGCGGCGCTCATCACGCCCACGCCCAGCGGCTTGCCCAGCACCAGCACGTCGCCGGGCCGGGCATCGGCGTTGCGCTTGACGCGGCCGGGGTGCACCAGGCCCAGCGCCACCAGGCCGTAGATGGCTTCCACCGAATCGATGGTGTGGCCGCCGGCGATCGGGATGCCGGCCGCGCGGCAGGCCGCGGCGCCGCCTTCGAGGATGCGGCCGATGGTCTGCGTCGACAGCACGTTGATCGGCATGCCCACCAGCGCCAGCGCCAGGATCGGCCGGCCGCCCATGGCGTAGACGTCGCTGATGGCGTTGGTGGCGGCGATGCGCCCGAAGTCGAAGGGGTCGTCGACGATGGGCATGAAGAAGTCGGTCGTCGCGATCAGCGCCTGCTCGTCGTTGAGGCGGTAGACGGCGGCGTCGTCGGCGGTCTCGATGCCGACCAGCAACTCCGGCGGGATCGGCAGCGCGGCCGTGCCCTTCAGGATCTCCGACAGCACGCCGGGCGCGATCTTGCAGCCGCAACCGCCGCCGTGGGACAGCGAGGTCAAGCGGGGCTCGGCGGGGGCGGCGGGCTTCTCGGGGGCGTTCATCGGATCATCCTTGGTCGCGGGCTGCGCGAGCATAGCCGGGGCGGCTGCACCGACGGCGCTGGCCGTGTCGCCATCAGGCCCGCGCGAAGAACACGCCGAACCAGCCGCGCTCGTCTTGCCAGGCTTGCACCTCGCGCCAGCCGGCGCGGCGCAGCAGCGCTTCGAAAGCCGCAGTCGTCCACTTGTACGAGTTCTCGGTGTGCACGCGTTCGCCGGCCGCGAAGCGGCGCCGCGCGCCGGGCCAGCGTACGCTCAGCCCGCGCCGGGCCTGCAGGTGCATCTCGATGCGCGACTGCGCTTCGTCGAACAGCGCCACGTGCTGCCAGTCGCGCACCTCGAAGTCGCTGCCCAGCAGCCGGTTGACGTGGCGCAGCAGGTTCAGGTTGAAGGCCGCGGTGACGCCCAGCGCGTCGTCGTAGGCGGCCTCCAGCACGGCGCGCGGCTTGACGAGGTCGGCGCCGATCAGCAGCGCGCCGCCGGCAGACAGTTCGCGTGCCTGCTGCAGCAGCCGCAAGGCTTCTCCAGGCGCGAAATTGCCGATGCTCGAACCCGGGTAGAACACCAGCGACGGACCGTCGTGTACGCCGCTGGGCAAGCTCAAGTGCTGCGAGAAATCGGCGATCACGCCGCTGACCGGCAGCGCCGGGTGGCGCTGCTGCAGCGCCGTCAGCGCGCGGCGCAAGGGGTCTTCGGCAATGTCCAGCGCCACGTAGTGCGCGGGCCGCAGCGTGGCGAACAAGCGCTCGGCCTTGGCGCCATCGCCGGCGCCGAGGTCGACCAGCGCAAAGCCGGCCGGCAGCGCGGCGCGCACCGCGGTCGCGATGGCCTCGGCATGCCGCTGCATCAGCGCGGCCTCGGTTCGCGTCGGGTAGTACTCGGGCAACTCGGTGATGGCCTGGAACAGCGCCGCGCCCAGCGCGTCGTACAGGAAGCGCGGCGAGACCGCGGCCTGCGGCTGCAGCAGGCCTTGCGCCAGTTCGGCGCGCACGTCGGCCTCGGGCTGCAGGTCGCGCAGGAAGCGGGGGCGGTGGGCGCTCGGCATCGGCGCATTCTCGCCAGCGCCGACAATTCCTGCATGACGACCCTTGCCGCGCATGCCCCGCCGCTGGCCTACGCCGCCGTGCGCGGCCACACGCTCGAACTGGCGCGCGGGCTGTCGGAGGCCGATTGCCAGGTGCAGTCGATGCCCGACGCCAGCCCCGTGAAATGGCATCTGGCGCACACCACGTGGTTCTTCGAGACCTTCGTGCTGGAAGCGGCCGAACACGGCTTCAAGCCCTTTCACCCGGCCTTTCGCGTGCTGTTCAACAGCTACTACAACGGCATCGGCCAGCAGCACCCGCGCGCGCAGCGCGGGCTGGTGACGCGGCCGTCGCTGGCCGAGGTGCTGGACTATCGCCGCCAGGTGGACGAGCGCATGGCCGCGCTGCTGCGCCGCGGCTGCAGCGCCGAGATCGCCGCGCGCATCGAACTGGGGCTGCAGCACGAGCAGCAGCACCAGGAGCTGATCCTCACCGACTTGCAGCACCTGCTGTCGTGCAACCCCTTGTGCCCGGTCTACGACGAAGCCTGGGATGCCGCGGCGGCGCCGGCCGAGTCGGCTGAAACGTTGGCCTTCGTGGCCTTGCCGGGCGGCCTGGTCGAGATCGGCCACGCGGGCCCCGGCTTCGCCTTCGACAACGAGACGCCGCGCCACGCGGTGCACTTGCGGCCCTGCGCGCTGGCCTCCAGGCTGCTGACGGTGGGCGACTGGCAGGCCTTCGTCGACGACGGCGGCTATCGCCAGCCGCGCTGGTGGCTGTCGGCCGGCTGGGACTGGCTGCGCCGCGACGGCATCGAGGCGCCGCTGTACTGGCGGCGCGGCGGCGGCGGCGACACGAGCAGCGCCTTCACGCACCGCTTCGGCCTGCAAGGCCTGCAGCCGCTGCGGCCGGGGCAGACGTTGTGGCACGTGAGCCTGTACGAGGCCGATGCCTACGCCCGCTGGCGCAGCGCGCAGGCCGGCGGCCCGCCGCTGCGCCTGCCGATCGAAGCCGAATGGGAACACGCCGCGGCGCTGGCGCCGCCGGGGCTGTGGCAGATGGCGGGGCGCGCCTGGCAGTGGACGGCCAGCGCCTACGCGGCCTACCCGGGCTTCGCGGCCTGGGATGGCGCGGTCGGCGAGTACAACGCCAAGTTCATGGTCGACCAGTACGTGCTGCGCGGCGGCTCGCCGGCCACGCCGCCGGGGCATTGGCGGACCAGCTACCGCAACTTCTTTCCGGCCGCCACGCGCTGGCAGTTCAGCGGCGTGCGGCTGGCGCACGACGCGGCCTGAACCGCCGCGCCGGCGCGCCGGCGCCGATCACCAGCGGCGGTTGTCGCGGCGGTCGCGCCAGTCGGGGATGCCGTCGCGGTCGCGGTCGACGCCGCGGCCGTCCAGCCGGTTGTCGTGGCGGTCGTAGCGGTTGGGAATGCCGTCGTGGTCGCGGTCGTAGCCATAGCCGTAGCCGTAGGCGCGGCGGTCGTCATGGCGGCGGTGCCAGACCACCGGCGGCGGCGCGGCATACAGCGGCGCGGCATAGACCGGCGCCGTGTAGACCGGTTCACGGTAGACCGGCGCCGCCACGACGCGCGGCGCCGAGGCGACGACCAGCGGCAGGGGCAGCGGCGGCAGCGGCAGGCCGATCTGCAACGACCATTGAACGCGTTCGCCGGCGTGCGCCGGCAGGCCGGCCAGCAGGCCGGTGGCGGCGAGCGCGGCGACGCAGAGAAGTTTGCGGCTGGTAGACATTCGGTTGCTCCTTGGTGAAGACGGCGTGTCAGGCACGTGCTCCATTAACGGCGACCGGTGTCTCTGCGGCGACCGCCGTGCGCAAAGTTGGGTGAACGGCGGTAAGCAGGCCTTGGCGGCGGCGCGGCGGCGTGGCCGCGCCTCGTCAGCCGCCGGCCGCGATGCGGCGCGCCAGTTCCCACAGCGCCTGGCGGTGCGCGGCGACGAGGTCGTCGATCGACGCGCCGGCGGCCGGCACGCGCAGCTCGGCGACCTGCATCTGCGGCGGCCGCTGGCCCGTGGGATCGCTGACGCTCCAGCGCGCCCGCCAGCGCACGGCCTGCGCGGCGCCGGCGGTGTCGGCATCGGCCTCCAGCGCCAGCAGTTCGACGCGCAGCAGCCGCGTCGGCGTCCAGCCGGGCGGCAGCGGCGAGCCGGCAACCTGGGCCTCGCCCAGCAGCAGCGCCAGGTCTTGCCGCAGCAGCCGCGGCACGGCGTCGCGCAGCGACTCGGCCCAGCGGTGGCCCGACAGCGCCAGCACGCCGCTGCGGCCTTGCGGCAGCAGGATGGCCTCGCGATCCAGGTAGTCGGGCAGGCGCACCGGCTGCAGCAACTGCCAGCGTTCGGCCGACGGCGGCGGCGGCGTGAAGGGCTGCGGCGGCTCGGCGCGCAGCCGGTACAGCTGTACCGGCGGCGACTGGCCGCAGCCGGCCAGTGCCGGCAGCGCAAGCAGGGCCAGCAGCAACGGGCGGCGGCGGGGCAGGGCATTCATCGCGGCGGCTCGGGTCGAAGGTTGGTTCTGAAGCGCAGGCGCTCAAGGATTGGCGGCGCGCCCGCGCAGCAGCGCCTCGGGCTGGCGCTGCAGCAGGTCGGCCAGGTCGCGCACCGCGCGCGAGGCGCGCGCGATGTCCTGCGTGGCGCGTTCGAACTGCGGCAGCAGCCCGGCGTCGTCGGTGGTGGCGCTTTGCAGCGCGGCGGCAGTGCGCGCCAGGTCGTCGGCGGCGCGCTGCACGCTTTGCAGCATGGGCTGGGCCGCGTCGGCTGCGCGGTCGACGCGCGCCATGGTGCCGCTCACGCCGTCGGCGGCGCGGCCCACGCGGTCGACGGCGTCGCCGGCGCGCTCGGCCTGCGCGGCCCAGCGCGCGGCAGCTTCGCGGGTCTCGGCCAGCGTGCTTTGCAGCGCGCCGGTCAGCACGCCGCTGCGCTGGTTGACGTGGGCCAGCAACTGGCGCAACTCGCCGCTGGCGCTGGCCAGCTCGTCGAGCGTAGTCTGCAGCCGCGGGTTGGCGACGAGCTGGCGCGCGCCGGCGGCCACGGCGCTGACGTCGGACACCAGCTTCTCGAAGTCGAGGTTGCGCAACTGCTTCTGCAGCGCCTGCACCGGCGAGGGCAGCGTGGGGATCTCGGTCAGCGTGCCGTCGCCGCGCTGCGGCGGCCGCTGCGGCGGCGCGGCCGCGCCGGGGGCCGGCGCGCGCAGGTCGAGGTCGACGTAGAGCAGCCCGGTCAGCAGGCTTTGCGTGCCGAGCTGCGCGCTCAGCCCTTGCGCCACCAGGTCGGCCACGGTGACGCCGCTGTCGTGGCCTTTCACGTCGTCGATGCGGGCGCGCTCGATCTCCAGCACCACGGGGATCGCGTAGCGCCCGGGCTGGCCCTGGTAGACGACGCCGATCTCGACCACGCTGCCCAGCCGCACGCCGCGAAAGACCACCGGCGCGCCGACCTGCAGCCCGTAGACCGAGCCTTCGAAGTGCGCCAGCGCGCGCTCGCGGCCGGCGAACAGCCGGCCTTCGGTGAAGGCGTAGACGGCGGCCGCCAGCAGCGCCACGCCGCCCAGCAGGAACAGCCCGATGCGGGTGGGATGGGCCTTGCGCTTCATGGCCGCGGCGCCGGCGTGCTGCCGCGGCGCAGGAACTCGCGAACGCGCGGCGGGCCGTGGTCGGCCAGGACGTCGGGGGCATCGAGGGCGAGCATGGTCTTGTCCTGAGGGTCGAGGTAGAGCGCGCGGTCGGCCACCGCGAAGATGCTGTCGATCGCATGGCTGACCATCACGACCGTGGTGCCGAGGTTGCGCCGCAGGTTGAGTATGAGCCCGTCGAGCCGCGCGCTGCTCAAGGGGTCGAGACCCGAGGAGGGTTCATCGAGGTACAGCAGCTCGGGGTCGAGCGCCAGCGCGCGGGCGATGGCGGCGCGCTTGCGCATGCCGCCGCTCAGCTCGGCGGGTTCCAGGTCGAAGGCGTCGGCCAGGCCGACCAGCGCCAGCTTCCACTGCGCGCGCAGGCGTCGCTCGGCGGCGCGCTGGCGGCTGAACAGGCGCAGCGGCAGCATGACGTTCTCGCCGACGCTCATCGAGCTCCACAGCGCGCCCGACTGGAACATCACGCCGAAGCGGCGGCGCAGCTCGGCCAGCGTTTCGTCGTCGCACTCGTTGAGGTCCTGGCCGCCATACAGCACCTGGCCGGCGGCCGGCACCTGCAGGCCGATCATGTGGCGCAGCAGCGTGCTCTTGCCGCAGCCGCTGGGGCCCATGATGGCCAACACCTCGCCGCGGCGCACGTCGAACTGCAGGTCGCGCTGCACCACGTCGTCGCCGAAGGCCATGGTCAGGCCGATCACCTGCACCAGCGGCGCGCGGTCGGGCGGCGGCGCTTCGTCCATCACAGCCCCAGGCTCTGGAACAGCACGGTGCTGGCCGACGCGGCGATGACGATCCACAGCAGCGCCTTGACCACCGCGGTGGTGGTGGCGGCGCCCACCGCCTGCGCGTCGCGGCCGGCGTACAGGCCTTCGCGGCAGCCGGCCAGCGCCACCAGGCCGATGTACATCGTGCCCTTGAAGAGGCCGATGGTGACGTGCGTGGCGTTCAGCGCCGCCAGGCACTGGTTGAGGTACTCGCGCGCCGGCACGCCGTAGATGCCCACCACCGGCGGCAGCCCGGCCAGCACGCCCACCAGCGCGGCGTAGGCGATGAGCAGCGGCGCCACCGCCAGCAGCGCCAGCAGGCGCGGCAGCACCAGGTACTCGATGGGGTCGATGCCGAGCGCGCGCAGCGCATCGATCTCCTCGTTGGCCTGCATGCTGCCGATCTGCGCCGCGTAGGCCGCGCCGATGCGGCCGGCGAGGATCACGCCGGTCATCAGGCTGGCCAGCTCGCGCACCACGCCGACGGCCACCACGTCGGCGATGAAGGTCTGCGCGCCGATGCGCTGCAGTTGCGCGCCGCCCATGTAGGCCAGCATCAGGCCGATCAGGAAGCAGGTCAGCGAGACGATGGGCAGCGACATCGGCCCGGCCACGTCGATCTGGCGCAGCAGGTCGGCGCCGCGCATCGTGGTGCGCCCGCGCAGCAGCCGGCCGAGCGCCAGCACCACCTCGCCGATGAACGAGGCGGTGTTCAAGGCCTGGCGCCAGCGCTCGCGCAGCATCTGCACGAGGCCGGGCGCCGCCAGCTCGGCGGGCACTTCGTCGGCGCCGCCGCCTTCGGCCGGCAGCGCCAGCTCCAGCGGCGAGCGCAAGGCCTCGGGCAGCGCGGCGAAGTCCAGCCGCACGCCTTCGCGCCGCAGCGGCGCCAGCAGCGCCCACAGGCGCGGCGCGGTGTCGGCGTCGTAGTGCTGCAGGCCGCTGGCGTCGATGCGCAGCGTGTCGCCGCTGCCCGGCCGCGCCTCGGGTTCGGCCTCGGCTTTGGGCTTCGGCCTGGGCCGGGGCATCAGCGCCACCAGCGCGCCGCCCTTGACCGGGCGGCCGCGCCAGTCGCCCAGCAGCTTGAGCGTCCAGCCGTCGTCGGCGCGCACCCATTCCAGCAGCTTGGGGGCAGCGGCGGGGGCGGGCTTCATCGGGTGAGTGCTTGCCTTGGCCTGCGGGCCTCAGGCTTCGGGCAGCAGCAGCCGCAGCGGCCCGTGGCGCTGCCAGGCCGCGGCCTCTTCGTGCAGCAGGAACAGCAGCCGTTCGCGCTGCGCCGCCCAGCCGGCCTTCCAGCTCAGGCGCGCGTCGTGGCCGTCGGCCTGCAGGCGCAAGGCCTTGGGCGCCAGCGGCTGGCGCGCGTGGCAGGCGATGACGGCCAGCCGCAGGCACAGCACCTGCCAGGCGAAGCCGGCCTGCGCCAGCGCCGGCTCCAGCTTGCGCAGCCCGCCGCGCTGGCCCAGCACCAGCTCGCCGATGCGCCGCTGCTGGCTTTGCGAGAAGCCGGGCGCGTCGACATGCGTCATCAGGTAGGCGCTGTGGCGGTGGTGGTCGTGGTGCGACACGCACAGCCCCAGCTCGTGCAGCTCGGCGGCCCAGCCCAGCTCGCGCCGCGCGGCGTCGTCGGCGGCCGGGCAGGCCTGGGCGTAGAGCGCCAGCGCCAGTGCGGCGACGCGCGCCGCCTGCTCGCGGTCGACCGCGAAGCGGCGCTGCAGCTCGGCCACCGAGGCGTCGCGCAGGTCGGCGTGGCGGTGCGCCTGCGCGGCCTGGTGGCGCTGCTGCAGGTCGACGATGACGCCCTGGCGCAAGGCGCCCTTGGCCGGCCGCAGGTGCTCGATGCCGAACTGCGCCGCCAGCGTGTAGAGGATGGCCAGGCCGCCGCCGATCACCGCCTTGCGCTCGGGCCGCAGGCCGGGCAGTTCGAGGCGGTCGACGTGGCCGGCGGCGATGCAGCGCTCGATGCACCAGCGCAGGCCTTCGGGCGTGATGCGGCCGTCGCCGCGGCCGCTGTCGCGCAGCATCTGCGCCACCGCGCCGGCGGTGCCGCTGGAGCCCAGCGCCTCGTCCCACAGCGGGCGGCGGAAGGTCTGCAGCGCTTCTTCGAACTCGGCGCCGGCGGCCACCTGCGCGGCGCGGAAGGCGTTGGCGCTGAAGCGGCCGTCGGCGAAGTAGCGCATCGACAGGCTGACCGAGCCGACGACGAAGGACTCGGCCACGCGCGGCAGCCGGCCCTCGCCGAGGATCAGCTCGGTCGAGCGGCCGCCGATGTCGACCACCAGCCGCGGCCCCTCGGGCGGCTGCAGCTGGGCCACGCCGGCGTAGATCAGCCGCGCTTCCTCGCGCCCGCTGATCACCTCGATCGGGTAGCCCAGCGCGGCCTCGCCGCGCAGCAGGAAGTCGTTGCGGTTGCGCGCCTCGCGCAGCGTCTGCGTGGCCACCGCGCGCACCTGCGCCGGCGGCAGGCCGTGCAGCCGCGCGGCAAAGCGGCGCAGGCAGGCCAGGCCGCGCTCGGCGGCCTCGTCGGTCAGCAGGCCGTCGGCGTCGAGCCCGCCGCCCAGGCGCACCGTCTCCTTCAGGTAGTCCAGCCGGCGGTAGCGGCCGCGCTGCAACTGCGCCAGTTCGAGCCGGAAGCTGTTGGATCCCATGTCCACCGCAGCCAGCACGCGGTCTTCGGTCGGGGCGGTCTCGGGCGGCACGGGCATGGCGGCATTGTGCCGGGCGCTGCCTACAATCCGCCGCCTTTGTCGTCGCAGCGGGGAACGCAGCCACATGAGCCTGAAGCAGGAACTCGACAGCCTGGTGCCCGGCCAGGACTTTTCGCGCCGCCATTTCGTGCGCGCCTCGGTGGGCAGCGGCTTTGCCGCCGCCGTGCTGCCGGTGGTGGCGCAGACGCAGACCAAGACGCCGAGCGACGGCCTGGTGACCGGCGAAGTGATGATCCCCGTCGGCGCCTTCAAGATGCCGGCCTACCGCGCCGCGCCGGCGGGCAGGGCCAACGCGCCGGTGGTGCTGGTGGTGAGCGAGATCTTCGGCGTGCACGAGCACATTGCCGACGTGGCGCGGCGTTTCGCCAAGGCCGGCTACTTCGCCGTGGCGCCCGAGCTGTTCGTGCGCCAGGGCGACGCCGGCAGCTACGGCGAGATCGCCAAGCTGGTGAGCGAAGTGGTCAACAAGACCCCCGACGCGCAGGTGATGAGCGACCTCGACGCCGCCGTGGCCTGGGCGCGCAGCGAAGGCGCCGACGCCGGCCGCCTGGGCATCACCGGCTTTTGCTGGGGCGGGCGCATCACCTGGATGTATGCCGCGCACAACCCGGCGCTGAAGGCGGCGGTGGCCTGGTACGGGCCGGTGGCGCGCGCCTACCACGCGGGCGATGCGTCGGCGCTGGACGTGGCCGCGCGCATCAAGGCGCCGGTGCTGGGCCTGTACGGCGGCGACGACGGCGGCATCCCCAACGACACCGTCGAGAAGATGCGCGCCGCGCTGAAGGCCGCCGGCAACACGGGCAGCGAACTGGTGATCTACCCCGGCATGCCGCACGCCTTCCACGCCGACTACCGCCCCAGCTACCGCAAGGACGCGGCCGAGGACGGCTGGAAGCGCTGCCTGGCCTGGTTCGGCCGGTACCTGGCTTGACGCTGCTCTACATCGTCGCGGCCACGCTGGCCGGCGGCCTGCTGTCGGTGCTGATCGCCGCCGGCCTCAACGAGTTGGTGCTGGTGCGCCTGGTGCGCAACCTGGTGAGCCTGTCCACCGGCATCCTGCTGGGCACCGCGCTGCTGCAGATCCTGCCCGAGGCCTTCGAGAGCAAGGCCGAGCCGCAGGCGCTGTTCGCCACGCTGCTGGCCGGGCTGATGTTCTTCTTCCTGCTGGAGAAGGCCGAGCTGTACCGCCATGGCCACCACCACGAGGGCGACGATCCGCACCACCACCACCACCACGGCTTCGACGCCGAGCAGGCCGGCCGCGGCGGCTGGAGCGTGCTGCTGGGCGACAGCATCCACAACTTCTGCGATGGCGTGATCATCGCCGCCGCCTTCCTGACCGACACCCAGCTCGGCGTGGCCACCGCGGCGGCCATCATCGCCCACGAGATCCCGCAGGAGGTGGGCGACTTCATCGTGCTGATCAACGCCGGCCTGAGCCGCGCGCGCGCGCTGGCCTACAACGCGATGTCGGGCCTGGCCGCGGTGGCCGGCGGCGTGCTGGGCTACTTCGTCGTCGGCCCCTGGAAGGCGCTGTTCCCGTACCTGCTGGTGGTGGCCGCCAGCAGCTTCGTCTACGTGGCGGTGGCCGACCTGATGCCGCAGCTGCAGCGCCGGCTGTCATGGCGCGACACGGCGGCGCAGCTCGGCTGGCTGAGCGCCGGGCTGGGCATCGTGCTGCTGATCACCCACTACGCGCTGGAAGGGCACGGGCACTGAGCCGGCCCGTGCCGCGCTAACGCGGCATCAGCGCACCACCAGCACCGGCAGCACGCTGTGCGTCAGCACCTTCTGCGTCTCGCTGCCCAGCAGCAGCGCGCTGACGCCGCGGCGGCCGTGCGAAGCCATCACCAGCAGGTCGGCGTCCTGCGCCTTGGCGTGGTCGAGGATGGCTTCCCACGGGTGCAGCGCTTCCACCGTGTGGCCGCTGCACTTGACGCCGGCGGCGGTGGCGGCGTCGATCACCGTCTTCACGTTGCCGGCGGCGATGCGTTCCTGCGCGTCGTAGAACTCCTGCGGCGGCACCGGCTGCATCTCGGAGATGGCGCTGTAGGGGAAGGGCTCCTTGACGCCGATGGTCAGCAACTCGGCGCCGCACAGCTTGGCCAGGCTGAGGGCGGTCTGCACGGCCTTGCCGGTGATCTCGGAACCGTCGGTGGGGACGAGGATGCGCTTGTACATGCAGAACTCCTTGGTGACGACTGCAGTGTTGCCCGATTGGAGCGTTCGCTTGTGACCGTCGTCAAGTTGCGCGCAGCAACGCCGCCACGCCCAGCATGGCCAATGCGAAAAGGCAGAGAAAGGCGGCGCCGGCGCCGGCACCGCGCTCGCCGCCGAGCAGCATCGCGGCGATCCAGCAGAACAGGCCGGTGGCGCCGGTGCGCAGGCCCAGCACGAGGCCGCGTTCCATGCTGCCGCCCAGCAGCCACGGTGCGATGAAAGCCGCCAGCAGCAGCAGGCCGCCGAACGACCCCAGCAGCCGCCCGAGGTTCAAGCGCCAAGGCGCCACCGGCGCCGGCGGCGGCGCGTGGCCGCGCCGGTCGCGGTGGTGCGCCAGCAGCATGCCGCCGGCAAAGCTGCCGAAGACGCCGAACACGCCCCAGGTGATGGCCGCGGGCAGCGCCGCGCCGCCTTCCACCTCTTCGGCGGCGATCAACGGCGCGGCCGAGGCCAGCGCGTCCTTGCGCAGGCGCAGCGCCACGCCATCGGCCGACAGCCGGCCGGCGGGGCAGGCGCCGCTTTCGGCCGGCGTGCGCGCCTCGTGCGCCGGCTCGCCCGGCCGCTGCACGGCGTAGTAAAAGGTGCGCAGTGGCTGGCCGTCGCGGTCGGCCGAGGGCTCGCAGCGCGTGGCCTGCAGCGTCAGCACCGTGCTGTCGAACTCCACGTAGACGACCACCAGCGCGGCCACCAGCAGGTTGCCCACGCCCCACAGCAGCAGCGCGCTGCCGGCGCCCAGCGCGGTGCCGTGCGCGCGGCCCAGCAGCAGGCCCAGCAGCATGCAGGGCAGCACGCCGCCGAAGGCCCAGCCGAAGCCGAGGAAGATGAAGGGGTCGAGCATCCAGCCGGCTGGTGTCATGCGTTGGGCCCTCCGTGCTGTACCGTGCCGTGCCGTGCCGTGCCGTGCCGTGTTGTGGCGTGCGGTCCCGTGGCTGGTTCAGGCGTCGCCCGGGTGCCGGCCGCGGGTGTCGGGCGGCTCGGGCGCGGCGGCGCGCTCGCGGCTGGTCATCAGGCCGGCGGCGACGATCAGCACCATGCCCAGCACGGCGGGCAGCGTCAGCGTTTCGCCGAACAGCAGCAGGCCGTAGCCCGACGCGAACAGGATCCCCAGGTACTGCAGCACCGCGTTGACCAGCGTGCTGCCCTTCGAATAGGCGTAGGTCATCAGCAGTTGCGCGGCCACCGCGAGGCCGCCGATGGCCAGCAGCAGCAGCACGCCGCGCGGCGTGTGCGGCGACGGGCCTTGCCACAGCATCAGCGCGCCGCCGATCAGCATGCTGCCGATGCTGAAGTAGAAGACGATGCGGTCCTCGGGCTCGCCGCTGCGGCCCATGGCGGTGATCTGCAGATAGGCCAGCGCCGCCAGCACGCCCGACAGCAGCCCGGCCAGCGCATGCGTGAACTGCGATGGCGCCAGCGTCGGCCGCAGCACCAGCGCCACGCCGGCAAATCCCAGCAGCACGGCCGTCACCAGCAGCGGCGAGACGCGGCGCCCGCCCATCATCACCGCGCCGCCCACCAGGAACAGCGCCATCCACACCGACGACATGTAGTTCAGCGTGGTCGCCGTGGCCAGCGGCAGGCCGCCCAGGCAGTAGAACCACAAGCACATGGCCACCACGCCGCTGGCGCTGCGCATCGCGTGCATGGCGGGCACCGGCGTGCGCAGCGTGCCGCCGCGCAGGCGCTGCAGCACCACGATGGCCAGCGCGCCGGCCAGGCCGCGGTAGAACACCACCTCGCCGGCGCCGTATTGCGACGAGGCCAGCTTGACGCACACGCTCATCGTCGCGAACAGCAGCGACGCCAGCACCATGGCCCAAATCGGATTCATGCGCCCCATTGTCGGCTGCGGCAAACTCGGGGGCTCCCTTGACCAACGAGATGAACGAATCCATGGGACCTCTCGAAGGACTGCGCGTGATCGAACTCGCGAGCATCGGCCCCGGCCCGATGTGCGCGATGCTGCTGGCCGACCTGGGCGCCGACGTGCTGCGCGTGGACCGCGTCGAGCCCAGCGGCCTGGGCGTGCCGATGGGCAACAAGCACGACGTCAACGGCCGCAACCGGCGCTCGATCGCGCTCGACCTCAAGGCGGCGGCCGGGCGCGAGGCGGTGCTGCGCCTGGTCGAAGGCGCCGACGTGCTGATCGAAGGCCTGCGCCCCGGCGTGACCGAAAAGCTCGGCCTCGGGCCGGCCGACTGCCAGGCGCGCAACCCGCGGCTGGTCTACGGCCGCATGACCGGCTTCGGCCAGAGCGGCCCGCTGGCGCAGGCCGCCGGCCACGACATCAACTACATCGCCTTGAGCGGCGCGCTGCACGCCATCGGCACGGCCGGCGGCAAGCCGGTGCCGCCGCTCAACCTGGTGGGCGACTACGGCGGCGGCGCGCTGTACCTGGCCTTTGGGCTGCTGGCCGCCATCTTCGAGCGCGGCCGCTCGGGCCGCGGCCAGGTGGTGGACGCGGCCATGGTCGACGGCGCCGGCTCGCTGGCCTCGCTGTTCTACGGATTGCACGCCGCCGGCCGCTGGGACCAGCCACGCGGCCACAACCTGCTGGACGGCGGCGCGCCGTTCTACGACACCTACGAGACCGCCGACGGCCGTTGGGTCAGCCTGGGCCCGCTGGAGCCCAAGTTCTTTGCCGAGTTCGCGCGCCTGGCAGGGCTGGACGAGCGCTTCGTCAAGCGCCAGTACGACCGTGCCGAATGGCCGGCGATGCGCGAGGCGATCAGCGCGCTGATGAAGAGCCGCACGCGCGACGACTGGTGCGCATTGCTCGAAGGCAGCGACGCCTGCTTCGCCCCGGTGCTGGACTTCGCCGAGGCGCCGCGCCACCGCCATGCGCAGGCGCGAGCGGGCTTCGTCGAGGTCGACGGCCTGCTGCAGCCGGCGCCGGCGCCGCGCTTCGACCGCAGCCAGGTCGCCGTGCCGCGGCCGGCGCCGGCTACTGGCGAGCACACGCGCGAGCTGCTGGCCGAGGCCGGCTACGACGCCGCCGCCATCGACGGCCTGATCGCCAGCGGCGCCGCCGCGACCAGCGGAGCCGCGCGATGAGCACCGCCGCCGCCGCCCCGCAAGGCAACATCCGCCTGGCCGCCACCTTGCTGCTGCTGCGCGACGTGGCCGGCGGCGCCGAGCCCGGCTTCGAGCTGCTGATGCTGCGCCGCGCCGAGCGCGACAACGACTTCCGCAGCGGCGCCGTGGTGTTTCCCGGCGGCGCGCTCGACGCCAGCGATGGCCAGGCCCATCGTTTCGTGCTGGGCGCCGACGATGCCACGCTCAGCGCCCGCTACGGCCTGGACCGCGGCATGCTGGACCACGCCATCGCCGCGGTGCGCGAGACCTTCGAGGAAGTGGGCCTGCTGCTGGCTTGCGACGACCTCGGCCGCCCGGCCGAGCCGCGCCCGGTGTGGACCGAATGGCGCGGCCGCCTGCAGCGCGGCGAGGCCACGCTGGCGCAGATGTGCCAGGCGCTGGACTTGAAGATCGACCTGCGCCGCCTGGCCTGCTGGAGCCACTGGGTGACGCCGCCGGGCGTGCCCAAGCGCTTCGACACGCGCTTCTTCTTGGCGCCGGTGCCGCCCGGCCAGCAGCCCGACGCCGACCGCGCCGAGGCCACCGAGCTGATGTGGCTGACGCCGCAGCAGGCGCTGGCGCGCGGCGACGACCTCAAGCTGCTGCCGGTGACGCAGCGCACGCTGTCCGACCTCTCGGTGTTCGCCAACACCGCCGAAGCGCTGGCCGGCGCGGCGGCGCAGACCGTCATCCCCGCCACGCGGCCGCGGCGCGCGCTCAACCGCCGCGGCCTCACCGTCGTGCAGCCCGACGACTGGGCCTATGCCGAGGTCTGCAAGCTCGACCCCGACGGCCTGGCGCACGACGCCTGGGCCGAACTGCTGCCGGGGCGCGCGGTGCGCTTGTCCGATCGCGTGCTGCGCGTCACCGCGCCCAACCCCGGCATGATGACCGGCCCCGGCACCAACAGCTACTTCGTCGGCTGCCCCGAGTCCGACCGCTGGGCCTTGATCGACCCCGGCCCGGCCGACGCCGCGCACCTGGCCGCGCTGCAGGCGGCGGCGCCGGGCCCCGTGCACTGGGTGCTGGCCACGCACACCCACGTCGACCACTCGCCCGGCTGCGTGGCCGCGGCCGCCGCCTTCGGCGCCACCGTGCTGGGCCGGCGCCCCCGCCATCCACAAGGGCAGGACGCCAGCTTCGCGCCGGCGCACGAGCCCGAGCATGGCGAGCGCCTGGCGCTGGGCCCGCAGGCCACGCTGCGCGTGATCCACACGCCGGGCCATGCGTCCAACCACCTGTGCTGGCTGCTGGAGGAAGAAAAGCTGCTCTTCACCGGCGACCACGTGATGCAGGGCTCGACCGTCGTGATCAACCCGCCGGACGGCGACATGGCGGCTTATCTGCGCGCACTGCAGGCGCTGCTGGCCGAAGACCTGCAGTGGCTGGCGCCCGGCCACGGCTTCCTGGTGGCCGAGCCGCACGCCGTTCTGCGCGCGCTGATCGCCCACCGCCTGAAGCGCGAGGCCAAGGTGGTGGCCGCGCTGCAGCCGCGCGGGCAGGCGGCCATCGACGAATTGCTGCCCGAGGTCTACGCCGACACGCCGCCGCGCCTGCACCCGGTGGCGCGGCGCTCGCTGCTGGCGCATTTGCTCAAGCTGCAGGCGGACGGGCGCGCGGCGCGGGTCGGCGATACCGACGGCGACGACTGGCGCTGGATCGCTGCTTGATCTGACCGCTTGATCACGCGGCCGGGTCGTCGCCGGCCGCCCGCTGCCAGCGCCCGTCGACCAGCAACTCGTGCGGGCGAAAGCGCGCCTTGTAGGCCATCTTCGGGCTCTGCTCGATCCAGTAACCCAGGTAGACGTGCGGCAGCTTGAGCAGCCGCGTCTGCTCGATCTGCCACATCACGCTGTAGGTGCCGTAGCTGGCCTTGGGGTCGGGCTCGTAGTAGGTGTAGACGGCCGAGATGCCGTCGGCCAGTACGTCGAGGATCGACACCATGCGCAGCGCGCCGGGGCGGCCTTCGGCGTCGGCGGGGTCGCGGAACTCCACCAGGCGCGAGTTGACGCGGCTTTGCAGCAGGAACTGCGTGTACTGGTCGACGCTGTCGTGGTCCATGCCGCCGCCGCTGTGGCGGCCGGCCTGGTAGCGCAGGTAGAGCTGGTAGTGCTCGGGCACGAAGCCCAGGCGCAGCACCCGCGCCTGCAGGTGGGCGTGCTGGGCCTGGGCGCGGCGCTGGCTGCGCGTGGGCTCGAAGCTGGCCACCGGCACGCGCAGCGGCACGCAGGCGCGGCAGCCGTCGCAATACGGGCGGTAGGTGAACATGCCGCTGCGGCGGAAGCCCGCGGCCACCAGCGCGCTGTAGGCATCGGCATGGATCAGGTGGCTGGGCGTGGCCACCTGCGACCGCGCCTGGCGCCCGGGCAGGTAGCTGCACGGGTAGGGAGCGGTGGCGTAGAACTGCAGCGATGAGAGCGGAAGCTCTTTCGGATGCGTCACGGGGCGTCTTCGCGGGGCGCGGCGGCGCTGTCGTCCAGCAGGTGCCGCCATAGCGCCGGATCATAGGTCCATTCGCCGATCTCGGCGGCCGCCGCCGCCTGCCGCAGATGGGCGAGGAAGTCGCGCCGCGGCATCTCGCGCGCGCCGAACGAGGCCAGGTGGCGCGTGTTCTGCTGGCAGTCGATCAGCGCCACGCCGTGCTGCCGGCAAAAGCAGACCAGGCCGCACAGCGCGATCTTCGAGGCATCGGTGGCCAGCGCAAACATCGACTCGCCGAAGAACATGCGGCCGATGGCCACGCCGTAGAGCCCGCCGACGAGGCGGCCTTCGACCCAGGTCTCCACGCTGTGCACGCGGCCCTGGCGGTGCCAGGCGCCGTAGGCGTCGACCATCGCCGGCACGATCCAGGTGCCGTCCTGGCCGGCGCGCGCCGCCGCGGCGCAGGCGCGGATGACCTGCGGGCAGGCGCTGTCGATGCGCAACTCGCAGCCCGGCGTGTGCACGAAGCGGCGCAGCGTCTTGCGCAGCGAGCGGTGCAGCTTGAAGCCGGCCACCGGCAGCACCATGCGCGGATCGGGGCTCCACCACAGCACCGGCTGGCCGGGGCTGTACCAGGGGAAGATGCCTTTGCGGTAGGCCTCGTCCAACCGCGCCGGCGTCACGCTGCCGCCCACGGCCAGCAGGCCGGGCGCCTCGTCCTCGGGGCCCATCGCCTGGGCCGCGGCGGGCAGCGGCTCGTCGTCGTCGATCCAGCGCAGCACGTCAGGCCGGGGCGCCGAGGCGCTGCCACAGGAAGCTCATCTCCAGCGCCCGCATGCGCGCGTTCTGCGCGTTGTCGGCAGCGCCGCCGTGGCCGCCTTCGATGTTCTCCCAGTACAACGGCCGCCGGCCGAGCGCCAGCAGCCGCGCGGCCATCTTGCGCGCATGGCCGGGGTGCACGCGGTCGTCGCGCGTGCTGGTGATGAACAGCACGGCCGGCAGCTCGCGCTCGGGCGCCAGGTCCAGCAGCTTCTGGTAGGGGCTGTAGGCGCTGATCCAGGCCCAGTCTTCGGGGCGGTCGGGGTCGCCGTACTCGGCCATCCACGAAGCGCCGGCCAGCAGCTTGTGGAAGCGCCGCATGTCGAGCAGCGGCACCCGGCAGACGACGGCGCCGAACAGCTCGGGCCGCTGCAGCATCACCGCGCCGACCAGCAGCCCGCCGTTGCTGCCGCCCTGGATGCCCAAATGCTCGGGCCGCGTGATGCCGGCGGCGATCAGGTCCTCGGCCACCGCGGCGAAGTCGTCGTACGACTTCTGCTTGTTGGCCTTGATCGCCGCTTGGTGCCATTCGGGGCCGAACTCGCCGCCGCCGCGCAGGTTGGCGACCACGAAGACGCCGCCCGGCTCCAGCCAGGTGCGGCCGGCGGCGCCCAGGTACCAGGGCGCCAGCGCGACCTCGAAGCCGCCGTAGCCGTACAGCAGCGTGGGGTTGCGGCCGTCGTTGCGCGGCTGGCGCGGCCAGGCGATGAAGTAGGGCACGCGCGTGCCGTCGGCCGAGCGCGCGAAGCGCTGCTCCACGCGCATGCCGCTGGCGTCGAAGAAGGCGGGCAGGGCCTTGACGGGCGTGCGCTGGTCGCTGCCGGTGCGGGCCAGTTCCAGCGTGTCGGGTTCGAGGAAGCCCGAGCGGCGCAGCCAATAGGCTTCGGCCAGCGCGTCGCCGTCGCCGAGCAGCGGGTCGTGCAAGGCCGAAGCGGCCAGCGTGCCCAGCCCCGGCGTCGCCACCTCGCGGCGCTGCCAGCCGTTCGCTTGCGGCGTTAGCTCTTCGAGCCGGCCGCCGACGTTGTCCAGCAGGTTGAGCAGCACGGCCGAGCGCGTCAGGCTGTACGAGGCCAGCGAGCGCGTCGCGCTCGGCGTGAACTGCGCCGTCAGCTCGCGCTCGCCGCGCAGGTAGGCGTCGGCGTCGGCCACCAGCAGGCTGCCGCGCAGCCAGGTGCGGCCGGCCACGGTCCAGTCGCTGCGCAACTGGATCAGCACGCGGTCGCGCCAGAAGGCGAACGCGGCGTCGTCGGGTTTGCTGATCGGCTGCAGCGTGGGCTGCAGCGCGCCGTCGGCCTGCAGCAGGAAGCTCTTGCTGTCGTAGAAGCCCACGCTGCGGTAGAAGCCGCTGCGCTGGAAGCCCGGCGTACGGTCGACCCAGGCGTCGGCGGCGACGTCGGTGCTTGCGCCTTCGAACACCGTCACCGCGTCGGCCAGCGTCTGGCCGCGCCGCCAGCGCTTGATGACGCGCGGGTAGCCCGAATCGGTCAGCGAGCCGGGGCCGAAGTCGCTGCCGATGTAGAGCGTGTCGTCGTCGATCCAGTGCAGGCTGGACTTGGCCTCGGGCACGAAGAAGCCGCCGTCGACGAAGCGCTGGTCGACGAGGTCGAACTCGCGCACCACCTGGGCATCGGCACCGCCGCGCGAGAGGAACAGCAGGCAGCGCCGGTAGGCCGGGCCCAGCGCATCGGCGCCGCCCCAGACCCAGTTCTCGCCTTCGGCGGCGCCCAGCGCGTCGAGGTCGAGCACGGTCTCCCAGGCCGGCTGCGGCCGGCGGTACTCGTCCAGCGTCGTGCGGCGCCACAGGCCGCGCGGATGCTCGGCGTCCTGCCACAGGTTGTAGAAATGCTCGCCCAGGCGGTGCACCACCGGGATGCGGTCCTGCGAGTCCAGCACCTGCAGCGTGGCCAGCCGCCGCGGCTCGAAGCCGGGCAGCGACTGCAGTTCGCCTTCGGTCAGCGCGTTGCGCTCGCGCACCCAGGCCAGCGCGCGCTCGCCGAGCACGTCTTCGAGCCAGAGGAAGGGATCGTCTTGCGTCATCGGAGGGTCGTCGTCAAGCGGGCCGGCGCGGCCACGGCGCGACACGATAAGGGAAGGCGCGGGCTAAGCGGTCAATTCGATGCGGTTGCCTTCGGGGTCGAGCACGACGCTCTCGTAATAGCCGTCGCCGGTGCGGCGCGGCCCGTCCAGCACGGGGGTGCCGGCGGCCTGCAGCCGCGCCGTCAAGGCGTCGACCGCGGCCTCCGAGCCCAGCGCGATGGCGAGGTGCGTCAGCCCCATGCGCTGCGCGCCGGGCTCGTGAACCACCGGCGCGAGCGTGCTGGAGGTCATCAGCTCCAGGCGGCCGCCTTGCTCGAAAGCGACGAAGCGCGACGCAAAGCCCTTGCGCGGGTTCTCGTAGCGCGGGCCGGCGCGCGCCCCGAAGTGCTGCGCGTAGAACGCGCACATGGCATCGAGGTCGGAAACCCAGAGGGCGACGTGTTCGAGGGAGGGCATGGCGGCGAAGCCTAGCGCAGCTTCGATGTCATGTCGTCCATGAGCCTTGAAGCTGGGCACAGGCCTTGATGCGCGCTGGAATGGTGGTCATCGTCAAAGATGCGGGTTACGACGGCAACGAACGACCCGATCAGCAACGAAGTTCACTGAAGAGAGATGTCCGCGACGACCCTCACCCCAGCCCTCTCCCGCACGCGGGAGAGGGAGTCAAGCGAGGCTCCCTCTCCACCGGAAACGGGGGAGAGGGTTGAGGTGAGGGGGTGGCGGCGGGGCATGCTGAGCTTCGTTGCCAATCAGGACGAACGAAAGGCCTCGCTTGGCAGCGTGTAGCCGAGAGCGAGGAGGGCAGCAGCAACATCCTCCGGTGACTTGACGAGAACGCCCTGGAGGCCGGCGTCTTCGGCGGCCAGAACGTTCTCCGCAAGGTCGTCGAAGAAGAGGATGGATGCTGCCGGCGTATCCGTGAGATCGCAGATTCGGTCGAAGGCCGCGCGCTCGGGCTTGCGCAAGCCCAGCTCGTGCGACGCGAAGATGCGGTCGAAGGCGCCGACCACTGCTGGAAAGAGCCGGCTCCAGGCCGCCATGTGCGAGGCGTTGGTGTTCGTGAAGGCGTAGCAGGGAAGGACTCCTCGCATCGCCTCGACCCGCTTTCTCGTCTGCAGGATCTCGCCGACGAAGATGGCGTTCCATCCTCGTTCGATCTGTTCGAGACTCGCCGTGAGTTGCAGGGTCTGCGCGAGGTGCCCGAAATACGCCGCAGCGGGGATTTCGCCGCGTTCATGGCGCTCATAAGGGGTGTCATGCCGGAAGCGTTGGCGCAAGTCCTCCGGCGACAGCGCCGAGTAGGGCGCCCAGGCGTCCAGGGCACAGCTGAAGTCGATGTCGACGAGGACGCCGCCGAGGTCGAACAGCAGCGCTTTCGGCGCGTGGCTGAGCATGGCGGGTGAGTGAAGGTGCCGGCCCTGGGGCGAGCCGCTATCGCGCCGCCACCGCCTTCAACGCCTGCGGATGGATCTCCACGCTGTGCGCGCCGTCGCCGACCCAGACGATGCCGTCCTGCACCGTCACCTGCAATTGCATCGAGCGGGTGGCCAGCGCGGCCAGGGCCTGGCTGGCGGCGGGGTCGATCTGCCAGACGGCCAGGTTGGCCAGCCGCGCCACCTTGTCGGCCAGGCCCTTCCACCACACCGGCACGGCGGCCGCGTAGGCGTAGACGGTGACGCGGTCGCTGCGCCCGCTGGCCTTGGCCAGGCGGCGCTCGTCGGGCTGGCCGACTTCGATCCAGTGCAGCAGCGCGCCGGTGCGGTCGTGCTGCCAGAGGTCGGGCTCGTCGCTGTCCGACAGGCCGCGGGCCTGCAGCAGCGGCGTGTCGGTCTCGTCGTCGGGCGCCTGCAGCGCGTGGGCCAGCACGCGCATCATCAAACGTTCCTCGGTTTCGGACGGGTGCAGCGCCAGCGTCAGCGCGTGGTCGCGGTAGTGCGAGCGGTCCATGTCGGCGACCTGCAGGTTGGCCTTGTAGACGGTGGACTTGAGGGCCATGAAGAAGTCGGGGGCGGGCGGATCGGGGAGGGCGACTGTGCCACAGCCGCGCACCGTCACTGCCCCAGCGCCACGCCGTCGCGCCGCGGGTCGGCGGCGCCCAGCCAGCCGCCGCCCTCCACGCGGCGCAGGAAGCCGGCGCCGCTGGGCAGCGGCTCCACCGCCACCTCGTGCCCCAGCGCGCGCAACGGCGCCGCCAGCGCGGCGCGCGCGCTGCCGGCTTCGAGCTGCACGACGGGCGCCGACGCGGTGCTGACGTGCCCGCCGGCCAGCGCCTGCGCCGGGCTGCGGCCCAGCCACAGCAGCTCGACCAGGTTGCGGGTGATGTAGTCGACGATGGGCCCGCCGCCGGCCGAGCCGCCGGCCACCAGCACGCGGCCGCGCGCGTCGAAGACGATCACCGGCGCCATCGAGGTGATGGGCCGCCGGCCCGGCGCCATCTGGTTGGCGATGACCTGGCCGCGCAGCGGCGCGGGGCCGAAGTTGGTCAGCGCGTTGTTCAGCACATAGCCGTCGACGCGCAGGCGCGAGCCGAAGTTGAGGTTGATGGTGGTGGTGGCGCTGGCCACGTTGCCGGCGGCGTCGGCCACGACGATCTGGCTGGTCTGCGCCGCGACCTCGGATTCCAGGTCGGCCGCCTGCCCGAGCCGCCCCGCCGCCGGCGCACCGGGGCCGACCGTGGGCAGCGCGCGCGCCGGATCGATCAGCGCGGCGCGGCCGCGCAGGTAGTCGTCGGCCACCAGGCCGGCGGCGGGCACCGCCACCTGGTCGGGGTCGCCCACCCATTGCCGGCGGTCGGCCTGCGCCAGGCGGCCGGCCTCGGCGTAGAGGTGCCAGAACGCGGCGCCGTCCAGCGCCGCGGCGTCGATCGTGTTGCCGCTGCGCAGGTCCAGCATCTTCAGCATCTGCAGCACCGCGATGCCGCCGAACGAGGGCGGCCCGGCGACGCAGACCTTCCACACGCGCACCGGCGCGCACAGCGGCTCGCGCTCGACGGCGCGGTAGTTCAGCACGTCGTCGGCCTGCATCAGCGTGGGGTGGGCGCCGCGCGCCGCGGCGGCCACCAGCCGGGCGGCGCCGCCGTCGCGCCAGAAGCCGGCGGCGCCCGACGTCGCCACCTGGCGCAGGGTATGCGCATAAGCGGGGTTATGCAGCACGGTGCCAGCCGGCCAGGCGCGGCCTTGCTCGTCGTACCAGTCGGCGCGGAACTCGGGGTGCTGGCGGGCGCCGGGGTCGCGCGCCAGGATGCCGTGCACGTAAGGCGCCACCGGAAAGCCCTCGGTGGCCAGGCGGATCGCCGGCTCGAACAGCCGCGCCCAGGGCAGGCGGCCGTGCCGGCGGTGCACCTGTTCCAGCACCGCCAGCGTGCCGGGCACGCCGACGCTGCGGCCGCCGCGCGCCACCTCGTCGGCCGGCAGCAGGCGGCCGTCGACGTCGGTGCGCAGCGACGCGGTGGCGCGCGCCGGCGCCGCGGCCAGGCCGTCGTGGCTGTGCAGCCGCTGGCCGGCCTCGTCCCACAGCAGCAGCAAGGTGCCGCCGCCGATGCCCGAGGACTGCGGCTCGACCAGGCCCAGCACCATCTGCGCGGCGATCAGGCCGTCGATCGCATGGCCGCCGGCGGCCAGCATCTGCAGCGCCGCCTGCGTGGCCAGCGGGTGCGCGGTGGCCGCGGCGGCGGGCTGCGGCACGCGGTCGACCGGCTGCGGTTGCGGTTGCGGTTGCGGCTGCGCTTGCGGTGGCGGCAACGGCCGCGGCGGCGGCGCGATGCCGGCACAGGCACCGAGCAGCAGCGCCAGCACGAAAATCCCACGCCTGCCCAGGTACAAAATCATGACCCGCACCGTAAATCCGACCATCCATTGCCGGGGCCGCCGCGGCCCTGGCTGATGGCATCATGACTCATCCCGGTGCATCCGCCGCTGACGACGCATGAACGACGCCAACCCCCTGCTGCAGACCTGGACGGCCCCGCATGGCCTGCCGCCCTTTGCCGACATCCGCCCCGGGCACTTCGAGCCGGCCTTCGCCGCGGCGATGCAGGCGCATCTGCAAGAGCTGCAGCAGATCGCCGGCCAGGCGGCGGCGGCCGATTTCGACAACACCGTGGCCGCCTTCGACCGCAGCGGCCGCCTGCTGGCGCGGGTGGAGGCGGTGTTCTCCAACCTCACCGCGTCGCAGACCAGCGCCGAGCTGCAGGCGGTGCAGCGGCGCATGGCCGCGCCGCTGGCCCAGCACGACAGCCGCATCTACCTGAATGCCGCGTTGTTCGAGCGCATCGACGCGCTGCACCGCCGGCGCGACGCGCTGGCGCTGACGGCCGAGCAGCGGCGGCTGCTGGAGCGCGTGCACCTCGACTTCGTGCGCGCCGGCGCCCGCCTGCAAGGCGCCGACCGCGAGCGTTATGCCGCCGTGATGGCCGAGCTGGCCGAGCGCACCACGCGCTTCGCGCAGAACGTGCTGCACGACGAGAACGCCTGGCGGCTGCTGCTGCGCACCGAGGACGAACTGGCCGGCCTGCCCGACTTCGTGCGCGCCGCGGCGCGGCAGGCGGCGGTCGAGCGCGGGCTGGCCGACGATGCGCAGGCGCACGTCATCACGCTGTCGCGATCGCTGGTCGTGCCGTTCCTCACCTATTCGACGCGGCGCGACCTGCGCCGCGAGGCCTGGACCGCCTGGACCTCGCGCGGCGAGCATGCCGGCGACAGCGACAACCGCGAGCTGGCGCGCACCATCCTGCGCCTGCGCCAGCAGCAGGCGCGGCTGCACGGCCATGCCTCGTATGCCGACCACGCGCTGGCCGACACCATGGCCGGCAGCCGCGCCGCGGTGCAGCGGCTGTTCGACGAGGTGTGGTCGCGCGCGCTGGCTGCCGCGCAGCAGGAGCAGCAGGCCCTGCAGCAGCAGATGCAGGCGGCCGGCGAGACGGGCCCCATCGAAGCCTGGGACTGGCGCTTCTGGGCGGAAAAGGTGCGCCAGGCCCGCTATGCGGTGGACGATGCCGAGGTCAAGCCCTACTTCCAGCTCGAAGCCATGGTGCAGGCCGCGTTCGATTGCGCCGGCCGCCTGTTCGGGCTGCGCTTCGCGCCGCGCGCCGACCTGCCGGTGTATCACCCCGACGTCAAGGCCTACGAGGTCAGCGACGCGGCCGGCCGCCTGCTGGGCATCTTCATGCAGGACAACTTCGCGCGCGCGTCCAAGCGCAGCGGCGCCTGGATGAGCTCGCTGCGCTGGCAGAACCGCAACACGCCGGCCGATGGCGGCGGCGGCCGCCACGCGGCGCTGGGCCTGGCGGCCGAGCTGCCGGTGATCCTGAACAACAACAACTTCGCCAAGGGCGCGCCGGGCGAGCCCACGCTGCTGTCGCTGGACGATGCGCGCACGCTGTTCCACGAGTTCGGCCACGGGCTGCACGGGCTGCTGTCCAACGTCACCTTCGACCGGCTGTCGGGCACCCAGGTGCTGCGCGACTTCGTCGAGCTGCCGTCGCAGATGTTCGAGCATTGGCTGGCCGAGCCCGAGGTGCTGCGCCGCCACGCCCGCCACTGCGGCAGCGGCGAGCCGATGCCCGAAGCGCTGATGCAGCGCCTGCAGGCCGCGCACCGCTTCAACCAGGGCTACGAGACCGTGCGCTATACCGCCAGCGCGATGGTCGACATGGCCGTGCACGCGCGCACCGAGGCCGAGCCGCCGGCCGACCTGTGCGCCTGGGAGGCCGATCTGCTGCGCCAGGCCGGGCTGCCGCCGGCGGTGGGGCAGAACCACCGGCTGGTGCACTTCCAGCACCTGTTCGCGGGCTCGTCGTACGCGGCCGGCTACTACGTCTACCTGTGGGCCGAGGTGCTGGACGCCGACGGCTACGAGGCCTTCCGCGAGGCCGGCAACCCCTTCGACCCGCGCCTGGCCGAGCGCTTGCGCCAGTTCATCTACGGCAGCGGCAACACGCTGGAGCCGGGCGCCGCCTACGCCGCCTTCCGCGGCCGCGCGCCCACCGTGGCGCCGCTGCTGCGCAAGCGCGGGCTGCTGCCCGAGCCGGCCTAAGCCGGCGGCCAGGATCCCGCCGGCCCGAACACCTCGTCCAGCCACTGCGTGAAGGCGCGAAAGTCCAGCGGCTTGGTCCAGTAGGCCGTCATGCCGGCGGCCAGCGCGGCTTCGATGTCGCTGGCCAGCGCGTTGGCCGACAGCGCGATGCAAGGCAGCGCGGCGGTGCGCGGCGCGGCGCGCAGGCGGCTGAACACCTCGGCGCCGTCGAGGTCGGGCAGTTGCATGTCCAGCAGCACCAGCGCCGGCTGCAGCTCGTCGGCCAGGCGCAGGCCTTCGCCGCCGGTGGCGGCCACCACCAGGTGCAGGTCGCCGCGGCGCGCCACCAGCTCGGCGACGATCAGCGCGTTGACCTCGTTGTCCTCGATGTACAGCAGCGTGCGCCGGCCCGCCGCGGCCGTTGACGGCAATGGCCGCGGCAGCGGCGCGCGCGCCGGCGCGGTGGCGACGCGGCTGCTGAGGTCGAGCACGCGGTCGACCAGCGCCAGCAGCGCGTGGCCGGCCGATTCCACCTCGGCCAGCAGGCGCCGGCGCTGCAGCGGGTCGTCGCGGCCGGCCTGCTCGTCGGCGCGCAGGATCTGGCTGCAGCCGAGGATGGCGTTGAGCGGCGTGCGCAACTCGTGGCTCAGCCGCGCCACGCTGCGCTGGCGCGCCTGGCTCTCGCGCAGCGCCTGCTCGCGCTGCTGCAGCGCCAGCTCGGTTTCGCGCTGCGCCGTGATGTCCCAGTTGACGCCGACGCGGCGCGTCGGCCGGCCCTGCTCGTCGTGCAGCGTGGCCGCGCGCGAGGCCAGCCAGCGCTGCTGGCCGTCGGGCCGCACGACGCGGAACTGGTAGCTCGCGTTCTCGGTGCTGACGTTGATGCGGCCGACGCGCTCGCGGTCGTCGGGGTGCACCATCGCCAGCCGCTGCTCGGCGTCGGGCGCCTGCGCGCGCGGCGGCAAGCCGCGCAGCCGCCACATCTGCTCGTCCCACACGGTGTGGCCGCTGAGCAGGTCCATGTCCCAGATGCCCAGGCCCAGCGCCGACGCCGCCAGCGCGGCGCGGCCTTCGGCATGGCGCAGCGCCTGCTGCATGTCGCGCAGCGCGCCGGCGTCGGCATCGCCTGGCGTCGGCGGCTCGGGCAAGGAGGCAGTCATCGAGAAAGCCAGTATGGATCAGCCGTCGCGCCCGCCGCCGGCCGCCGCCGCAGCGGGCGCGGCCGAATGCGCCATCATGCGCAGCCCGCCGCCCCGAACCCCCGCGAATCAGGAGTGTCCGTCTTGACCCCCAGCGCCCCCGCGAATGCCCTCGTCGAACAGGACCTGTGCGCACCCGTCCACGGCAGCGTGATCGCCATCGAGGTGCAGCCCGGTCAGGCGGTGGCGCGCGGCCAGGTGCTGCTGCTGATCGAGTCGATGAAGATGGAAGTGCCGCTCGAAGCACCGTGGCCGGCCGAGGTGCTGGCCGTTCGCGCCGCGGTGGGCGAGGTGGCCGCCGAAGGCCAAGGCCTGCTGCGCCTGCGCCGCCGCCCCGAGGGCGATGCCGCGGCGCCGCCAGCGGCCGCCGCGGCGCTGCCTGCATCACCCGCCGGCCCGCGGCCCGAACTGCAGCGCCTGCTGGCGCGCCGCGCGCTGCTGGCCGACGCCGCGCGCCCCGAGGCGATGGCGCGCCGCCACGCCACCGGCTTGCGCAGCGCGCGCGCGAACCTGGCCGACCTGCTGGACGACGGCAGCTTCACCGAAGTGGGCGCGCTGATGGTGGCCGCGCAGCGCAGCCGCCGCAGCCTGGACGACCTGCAGCGCAACACGCCCGCCGACGGCCTGGTCTGCGGCACCGGCACCGTGGCCGGCCGCCCGGTGGCGGCGCTGGCCTACGACTACACCGTGCTGGCCGGCACCCAGGGCATGAACAACCACGCCAAGAGCGACCGCGTGCTGGAGCTGGCCGCGCGCCAGCGGCTGCCGGTGCTGTGGTTCCTGGAAGGTGGCGGCGGCCGCCCGGGCGACGTCGACAGCCCCATCGTCGCCGGGCTGCACTGCACCACCTTCGGCCGCCTGGCCGCCTTATCGGGCGTGGTGCCGCGGCTGGGCCTGGTGGCCGGGCGCTGCTTCGCCGGCAACGCGGCGCTGCTGGGCTGCTGCGACCTGATCATCGCCGTGCAGGGCGCCAGCATCGGCATGGGCGGGCCGGCGATGATCGAGGGCGGCGGCCTCGGCAAGGTCGACGCCGACGCCGTGGGCCCGGTGCCAGTGCTGGCCGCCAACGGCGTGATCGACCTCGTCGCCGACAGCGAAGCCGAGGCCGTGCGCCACGCCAAGGCGCTGCTGGCCTTGCTGACCGCGCCGCTGCTGCCCGCCGGCGAGCCGGGTGATGATCCGCAAACCTTGCGCGACGCGCTGCCGCCCAGCCGCAACGCGCTGTACGAGCCGCGCCGCATCCTGCAGACCGTGGCCGACGCCGGCACGCTGATCGAGCTGCGGCGCGACTTCGGCATCGGCGTGATCACCGCGCTGGCGCGCATCGGCGGCCGCGCCGTGGCGCTGGCGGCCAGCAACCCGCGCCACCTGGGCGGCGCGCTGGACGCGCCGGCCTGCGACAAGCTTGCGCGCTTCATGCAACTGGCCGACGCCTTCGGGCTGCCGCTGGTCAGCTTCGTCGATTCGCCCGGCTTCATGGTCGGCCCGGAGTCGGAGAAGACTGCGATGGTGCGCCACGCCGCGCGGTTGTTCGTCAACGCCGCGGCGCTGCGCGTGCCGGTGGCCGCGGTGCTGCTGCGCCGCGGATACGGGCTGGGCGCGATGGCGTTGAGCGCCGGCCACTTCCACGCCCCGGTGGCCACCGCCGCCTGGCCGACCGGCGAGTTCGGCGGCATGGGCCTGGAAGGCGCCGTGCGCCTGGGCTTCCGCAAGGAACTGGAAGCGGCGCCGCCGGCCGAGCGCGAAGCCTTGTTCCAGCGCCTGCTGCAGGAAGCCATCGCCCGCGGCGAGGCGCTCAACATGGCCGCGCAGCTCGAGATCGACGACGTGATCGACCCGGCCGAGACGCGCGACTGGCTGGTCCGCGTGCTCACCGTGGCCTGCGCCGCGCCGCTGCCGCCGCGCAGGGCCTTCGTCGATGCGTGGTGAGCCATCCGAGCGGGGCGAGGCACCGTTCCAGGCCGGAACGGCGTCTCTCGTCACGCGGCTTCGCGATGCTCCACGTGCAGCGGCCAGGCGCCGTTCTTGGCCGCCTCCAGGATCACGGTCTCCACCACCGAGCCGTCGGCCGCATAGCTGACGTGCGTGTTCCAGTCCTGCGACACCTCGCGCACGATGGGCTTGTCGCTCAGGCGGATCACCAAGGTGTCGTCATCATCGAAGTAGGTCGTCTTCACGGCAGCAACTCCCAGCGGTGCAACACGGTCTTGACGACCACCGCGGTTTCGAGCACCAGCACGGCGCATAACAGGTTGTCTTCACGCACCGGGCGGTTGAATCGGACGCTGAACATGCGGGGACTGTAGTTCACGGGCCGGGTGGCATCAATGTTCGGTGCTCGCTGACCGGACGGCTTTCGACTCGGTGGTGCGCGCGGGCCGGGCGCCGGCAGCAGGTTCCAGACATACCCAAGCTGATCGCGGAACTGCAACGACAGGAACAGCAGGGGGACGTCCAAACCCATGCTGCCGATCAAGGCCGAGAGCGCATGGAGCTTCGGGTTCATGATGAAGACGAACCAGAAGAAGGCCCAGGCCAATCTTCGAAAGGACAAGGTCTCGTTCGAAGAGGCGCAGGCCGTCTTCTCGGACGAGCGTGCGCTCCGCGCGCCAGGCCGACGCGGATGAGCGATGCATTCATTCCTGCTGACAGGCGGCCGCATGCGCAAGCACTACGACTTCAGCACCGCCCGCAAGAATCCGTACGCCGCTCAACTGAAGAAGTCCGTCACGATCCGTCTCGACGAAGGCTCGATCTCGTACTTCAAGGCCATGGCCGAAGAGACGGGGATACCTTATCAAAGCCTGATCAACCTGTACCTGAAGGACTGCGCCGCGACGCAGAAGAAGCTGAACCTGAGCTGGAAGTCCACGGCCGCGAAAGCGGCCTGACGTTCGGGCGAGCCGTCACGAATGCGGGCCTCACATCGGCCTGAACCGCCACCCATACGCCTGGCTCACCGGCAGCGTCTCGGCGTGCTGCTTCAGGTGCAGCGTGATGCGGCCCAGCTCGTCGCGCTGGGCGCGGGCGATGGCGGCGGCGCGGACGATCACGCCGCGGTGCACCTGCCAGAACAGCTCGGGGTCCAGGCCTTCGGCGATCTCCTTCAGCGGCTTGCGCACGTGGGCTTCGTCGGCGGCGGTGACGACGCGGGTGTACTTCTCGTCGCTCTGGAAGAACAGCACCTCGTCGATGCCGAACATCTTGATGGTGTCCGCCACGCTGGCGCTGATCCAGCGCAGCCGCTCGCTGGCCGGCGGCTGCAGGTGGCCGGCCAGCCGCGCCACCAGGCCTTCCAGCGCCGGCGCGGCCTGGTGCGCGGCCAGCCGCTGGCGCAGCCGGGCGACGGTCTGCGCCAGCCGCGCGGCGGACACGGGCTTGAGCAGGTAGTCCAGCGCGCCGGCCTCGAAGGCCTCGACCGCATGCGTGTCGTAGGCGGTGGTGAAGACCACGTGGCAGCGGCCGCTGGCGGCGCGCGCCACCTCCAGCCCGCTGGCGCCGGGCATGCGGATGTCGAGGAACGCCAGCTCGGGCTGCAGCGCGGCCAGCGCCTCCAGCGCGGCCTCGCCGTGCTCGCATTCGGCCACCACCTGCAGTTCGGGCCAGGCCGCGGCCAGCATGCGGCGCAGCTCGGCGCGCGGCAGGTCTTCGTCGTCGGCGATCAGCGCGGTGGTCATGCGTCGAGCTCCAGCGGGATCACGATGCCGGCCAGCACGCCGCCTTCGGGCCGCGCCTTCAGCAGCAGCTCGGCCTGGCCGGGATAGAGCTGCGCCAGCCGCTCGCCCAGGTTGGCCAGGCCGATGCCGCTGCCGCTGGCCGCGAAGCCGGCGCCGTCGTCGGCGACGGTGATGCGCAGCCGGCCCTGCTCGTCGCGGCCGGCCTGCACCTCGATCAGCGCCGGGCCGATCTTGCGCTCCACGCCGTGCTTGACGGCGTTCTCGGCCAGCGAGATCAGCATCAGCGGCGGGCAGCGCGCGGCCAGCAGCTCGGGCGGCGCCTGCACGCGCCATTGCAGGCGCGGCATCCTTGCCGCCATCAGCCCGAGGTAGGCGCGCACGATGTCGAGTTGCGCGCCCAGCGTGGCCTGCACCGCGCCGTCGCTGCGCAGGCGCGGGATCGCGGCGCGCAGGTAGTCGACCAGGCCGTCGACCATTTCGCTGGCGCGCTGGGGGTCGGTGGCGATGGCGCTGCGCACGCCGGCCAGGGTGTTGAACAGGAAGTGCGGCTCCACCTGCGCGGCCAGCACCGACAGCCGCAGCTCCGCCTCGCGGCGGCGCGCCTGGGCGCTGGTCAGCTCGCGCTCGCGCGCCAGGCCGGCCAGGCCTTCGCGTTCGCGCCGCCAGGCCCACAGCCCGGCGCCGCCGCCCAGCAGGAAGGCGGCCAGCGCCACGCTGACGGCATTGCTGACCTTGACGGCGAAGCTGCCGTCCAGCTCGCTGATCAGCGGCGGCTCGGCCCGATTGGGATCGGTGACGCTCAGGCCCAGGCTCATCACCACGCGCTTGCGCTTGCCCTGGGCATCGACGCTGCCGCGCTGCTCGGCGACCCATTGCTTCAACGGCTCCGACCCCCATTGCGCGAAGGCCAGCACGGCCAGCACCGACAGCACCTGCGCGGCCACCAGGCCCAGCCACTCGCGCCGCGCGCCCCAGTGCCGGCGCCGCACGGTCTGCGCCAGGCGCGGCCCCAGCCACAGCGGCAGCAGCACGACGATGGCGATCTCGGCCAGCCCGCCCAGCGGCGTGGGCGACTCGGGCTGGTCGGCGATCAGCATTGCCGGCGACAACAGCACCAGCAAGGCCACCAGCACCAGCAGCCCCACGCTGCGCAGCCGGCCGCGCGCCCACGGCGCGCTGTAGACCGGATAGCGGCGGTAGCGGGTCAGCCAGCCCTGGTGACGCCCGGCCAGCTCGGCCGGCAGCGGAGCCTCAAGCGAGGCGCCGGGCGGAACCGCCGGCGCCGGCGGCAGGGCGGGAGACGCGGAACTCATGGTGCGAGCCTAAGCCCTGCACGCCGGCCGCGGCGCCGGGTGCGACGAAGCGGGCCGTTGCCGCGACGAAGGGGCCTGGGTCGCCGCTGGAACCCCTTGAAACAACAAACCCGGCCAAGGCCGGGTCGTGTGCGCGGTTGCAGCGGCCGATCAGGCGCGCTTGCGGCGGCGGGCGGCCCAGCCGCCGGCCAGGCCCAGGCCGAGCAAGGCCAGCACGCCCGGCTCGGGCGTCTGGTTGGGGTCGGGCGGTGCTGCACCGGCCGGCAGGTCGATGAAGGCGCCGATCGCGCTGAGGGCATCGTCGAAGCCGTCGGACAGCACGATGTGCAGGTCGTTGTCGCCGACGCTGAGCAAGGCGGTGATGTCCAGGCGCACGATGTCAAACAGGTTGCCGTTGCCGACCGGCGATTCACCGGGCAGCGTGGCGCCCTGGAAGATGCCGCCGGTGGCCACGGTCACCCCGTTGATCGACAGCGTGCCATCGTCGGTTGAACTGAAGTTCTGACCGTCGGAGACAAACAGCGTCAGGAAGGCCGAGCCGGAGGTGTAGTGGATGCCGCTCAGCGTGAAATTCCAGCCGGCCGGGTCGTAGTCGCTCTCGAAGTTCGAATCGTTGCCGTTGAAGACCACGATGTCGCGGTTGTTCGCGCTGTTGCCATCCTGGAAGAACACCGCCGTGCCCGCGCCGTTGCCGGTCGTGGTGGCGGTGTTGAAACCGGTCAGGTCGTAGGCGCCGTTGCCGTTGATGACGGCCGTCGTGTCGGCGCGGTAGGCTTGGCCGTTCAGGCGGCTCCAAAAGTTGTCGTCGGAGAAGCCGATGTTGGTCCCAGTCACCGGCGTGCCGTTGACCTGGATGTTCGCCATCGCAGTCGGATCGGTGGAGTTGGTCGGCCCCTGCCAGTACAGCAGTGAGCGCGTTGCCGCACCGGTGACCCCGGCCACGGTGATGGTGCCGGCGCCGTCACGCAGGCCGCCCGTGCCGGCGCTCACCCAATCGGTGTTGAAGACGGTCGTGTAGTAAGAAATGACGTTCGCATGCGCCGGCGCCGCGAACACGAAGGCGCCGCCCAAGGCAAGCGCGAGACTCAGCTTTTGCAATGGCAATTTGGACATCGAGACTCCCCAACTTCAGAAGTGGATCAAGCGGTGTCAGCGCAGAATGGCTGTTACCAATGCGGATCCGGCAAGGTCGATGCCCGTTTGAGAATGCCTTTGTCTTTCATGCGCTTGCCGACTCGCAGCGGAATCGCGGCCGACGGTTTGTAAAGCGCGCCGACAGATGTGGCCGGCAGGGCGTTCAGGCGCGGACGACCTCCAGCGCCCGGTCGAGCCCGCCTTGGGTGATGGCGATCATCGCCCGCGCCGCCACCGCCGGCTTCGGGTGGTAGGCGATCGACAGGCCGGCGGCTTCCATCATCGGCAGGTCGTTGGCGCCGTCGCCGACGGCGATGCATTGGCCGGTGTCGATGCCCATCAGCTCGGCCACCTCCAGCAGCACGCGCTTCTTCTCGGCGCCGTCGACGATGTCGCCCCAGGGCCGGTCGAACAGCGTGCCCGTGAGCTTGCCGTTAGCCACGCCCAGCGTGTTGGCGCGCGCGAAGTCGAGCTTCAGGCGCCCGCGGATGCGCTCGCTGAAGAAGGTGAAGCCGCCGCTGATCAACAGCGTCTTCAGCCCCGCCGCCTGGCAGGCCTGCACGAAGGCCTCGACGCCGGGGTTCAGGCGCAGCCGCTCGGCGTAGACGCGCTCCAGCGCCTCGACCTTGACGCCGGCCAGCAGCGCGACGCGGCGGCGCAGGCTGTCCTTGTAGTCGCTGATCTCGCCGCGCATCGCGGCTTCGGTGATCTCGGCCACTTCGGCCTTGCGGCCGGCGCAGTCGGCAATCTCGTCGACGCACTCGATGTTGATCAGCGTCGAATCCATGTCGAAGGCGACCAGCCGGTAGTCGGCAAGCTGCAGCGGCGGCGCAAAGCCGCGCACGTGCAGGCCGGGGCGGTACTCGATGGCGGTGGTGTCGTTCATGTCGTCGGCACGGGCGGACCCAGGGCGCGCAGCACGTCGCGGATGTATTGCGTGCGGTCGGCCACCGCGGCGAACTCGCGGTCGATGCGCAGCTTGTCGTTGCCGGCCAGCTTGACGGCGCGGTTCTTCTGCACCAGCGCGATGATGCGCTGCGCGTCGATCGGCGGGTTGGGCTTGAAGACGATGTTCATCACCTTCGGGCCGGCGTCGATCTTCTGCACGCCATAGGGCAGCGCCAGCACGCGCAGGCGGTGGGTGTCGAACAGCGTCTGCCCTTGGGCCGGCAGCTTGCCGAAGCGGTCGGTCACCTCTTCCAGCAGGCGGTCGATGGCCTCGCCGTCCTTGGCGCTGGCCAGCCGCTTGTACAGCGACAGCCGCGCGTGCACGTCGCCGCAGTAGGCGTCGGGCAGCAGCGCGGGGGCGTGCAGGTTGACCTCGGTGCCGCTGCTGAAGGCGCCCAGCGGCGACAGCAGGTCGGGCTCGCGCCCGGACTTCAGGCTGCGCACGGCCTCGGCCAGCATCTCGTTGTAGAGCTGGAAGCCCACCTCCATCATGTTGCCGCTCTGGTTCTCGCCCAGCACCTCGCCGGCGCCGCGGATCTCCAGGTCGTGCATCGCGAGATAAAAGCCGCTGCCCAGTTCCTCCATCTGCTGGATGGCCTCCAGCCGCTGCGCCGCCTGCTTGGTGAGGCCTTGCACGTCGGGCACCAGCAGGTAGGCGTAGGCCTGGTGGTGGCTGCGGCCGACGCGGCCGCGCAGCTGGTGCAATTGCGCCAGGCCGAACTTGTCGGCGCGGCTGATGACGATGGTGTTGGCGCTCGGCACGTCGATGCCGGTCTCGATGATGGTGGAACAGAGAAGCAGGTTATGCCGCTGGGCGACGAAGTCGCGCATCACCGCTTCGAGCTGGCGCTCGGGCATCTGGCCGTGGGCGACGGCGATGCGCGCCTCGGGCAGCAGCTCGGCGAGCTTTTGCGCGCGGTGCTGGATGGTCTCCACCTCGTTGTGCAGGAAGTAGACCTGGCCGCCGCGTTTCAGCTCGCGCAGCACCGCCTCGCGGATGGTGCCGCTGCCTTCGTTGCGCACGAAGGTCTTGATCGCCAGCCGGCGCTGCGGCGCCGTGGCGATGACCGACAGGTCGCGCAGCCCCTCCAGCGCCATGCCCAGCGTGCGCGGAATCGGCGTCGCGGTGAGCGTCAGCACGTCGACCTCGGCGCGCAGCGCCTTCATCGCCTCTTTGTGGCGCACGCCGAAGCGGTGTTCCTCGTCGATGATCAGCAGCCCCAGGCGCTGGAACTTGACGTCGCTGGCCAGCAGCTTGTGCGTGCCGACCACGATGTCGACCGTGCCGGCGGCGATGCCTTCGAGCGCCGTCTTCACCTCCTTGGCGCTGCGGAAGCGGCTCAGCTCGGCGATCTTCACCGGCCACTTGCCGAAGCGGTCGACCAGTGTCTGGTAGTGCTGCTCGGCCAGCAGCGTGGTCGGCGCCAGCAGCGCCACCTGGCGGCCGCCGTGCACGGCGACGAAGGCGGCGCGCAAGGCGACCTCGGTCTTGCCGAAGCCGACGTCGCCGCAGACCAGGCGGTCCATCGGCTTCGGGCTGATCAGGTCCTGGATCACCGCGTGGATCGCGGCGCGCTGGTCGGGCGTCTCCTCGAAGCCGAAGCTGGCAGCGAAAGCCTCGTAGTCGTGCGCCGAGAAGCAGTGCGCAAAGCCGTCGCGCGCGGCGCGCTGGGCGTACAGGTTCAGCAGTTCGGCGGCGGTGTCGCGCACCTGCTCGGCGGCCTTGCGGCGCGCCTTCTCCCACTGGCCCGAGCCCAGCTTGTGCAGCGGCGCCTCGTCGGCCGAGACGCCGGTATAACGGCTGATCAGATGCAACTGGCTCACCGGCACGTACAGCGTGGCCTTGTCGGCGTACTGCAGGTGCAGGAACTCGCTGGCGCCTTCGCCGAGGTCGATGTTGACGACGAGACCGGCGAGGTCACCGTCGTGTCGATCAAGAACGTGTTCGAAATCGGCCGCGCGCTCAATCCGAAGATGGTCGAGCAGCAATTGGTCGGTGGCTCGTGGATGGGCATCTCGCACGCGCTCTACGAGACGACCGAGCCCTATTATCCGAACCGCGACCATCGCGGCACCGACTTCAACCAGTATCTCATGCCGGGGCCTGGCGATCTCGCCGAGACCGAGATCGTGGTGCTGGAACGGCCGGCGTCCGACGGCCCCTATGGCGCGAAGGGGCCGGGCGAGATGTGCGCCAACCCGCAGATTCCGGCGCTGGCCAATGCGATCTTCGACGCGGTCGGCGTCCGCATCGACCATCTGCCCATTACACCGGAGCGCGTGCTTCGGGCGCTGAAAGAACAGCGGGCGGCATAGGGGCTCGTGGATCGCTTCGACACCATCGCCCCGTCTCCCGAAGCGCTTGCCGCGAGGCTGCGCGACGAGCGCTATCTGGCCGACGACGGCCTCGCGACCGCGATCTTCCTCGCCATCCGGCTCGGCAAGCCGCTGCTGCTCGAAGGTGCGCCCGGCGTCGGCAAGACCGAGGCCGCGAAGGTCGTCGCCAAACTGCTCGGCTGCGAACTCGTCCGGCTGCAATGCTACGAAGGCATAGACGCCGCGCATGCGCTCTACGAGTGGAACTACCAGCGGCAGTTGCTCGCGATCCGCCAGGCGGGCGAACACGAGGTCGACATCTATGACGACCGGTTCCTGATC